>Ga0210027_1000036_pt1 | contig 151277 bp, 144 predicted proteins | sample CryGeymeta201510_FD_183978 | JGI IMG/M metagenome (GOLD analysis project Ga0210027, IMG submission 183978) | Groundwater microbial communities from Crystal Geyser aquifers in Utah, USA - Crystal Geyser metaG 2015-10 (SPAdes) (version 2) | ecosystem: Environmental > Aquatic > Deep subsurface >...
TAATAAGGTAAATGCCAATGGGAAGACCTTTTAAGCTCAATGGCACGGTTCGTGAATAAATCTTAAAATGCTGCAACTGCCGCCCGGCAATGTCCACCATCGTGGCAGTGCCCTCGTCAAAGTCAAACCCCACGAGCACGTTGGTTACATCGTTTGTAGGATTAGGATACGCCTCAATCAAACGTTTGGCTTTTTTGTCCTTGTCCTCATCCAAGAGCTTCACGATCCAAAAATCTTCAAGACCTTGGTTTGCACTTTGCTTGTCTTTGGTAACCTTTCCGTTGGATGTGCCCGCTAAAACATAGCCGCCATCTCTGGTTTCAACTATTTTAGATAAAACATCTCTGCCGGAGCTTCCTATTTCTTTTTTCCATTTCGTTTCGCCTAAACTGTCAATTTTTATAACAAAATAATCGCTGTTTACCGTGCCTTTTTCTTTTTTATCGATATTGTTTTTTTGTGTATATCCGCCTAAAACAAAGCTGTTTTTGTCGCTTTTAATGCTATTGGTTAGTAAGGTGTATTGGTTGAGGTTGTAGGTGTTTTGCCATTGCTGTTCCCCATTTTTATCAAGTTGTAGTACCCATATATCGGTGCTGTTGTTTTTGTTAGACTTTTCTTTGCTGTCTGACGCTGGTGAGTTTGAATTTCCGGCAAGGAGTATGCCGCTGTCCTTAGTAATAACGAGGTCTTGAAGTTGGTCATCGGCTTCGCCGCCAAAGGTCTGTTGCCATAGTATCTCGCCTTCTTGGGTGAGTTTTAGCACCCAATAGTCAAACAGTCCAAAACCTTTATGGGTTTTATCTCCGCTAATGGGGGAGTTAGAGCTACCGGCTACTACATAATCGCCATCCGGTGTTTGTGCAACGGTTTTAAGAATATCGGCATATTTTCCGCCTAGCGTTTTTTGCCATTCTAGGATTCCAGATACATCAATTTTAAGTACCCAAAAATCGAGATTTCCATTGGTATTTTCACTTTTTGCATTGGGTTTTATGTCTTGTGTTGCAGGGTCAAAAAGTTTGTTGGAACTAGAAGTGCCACCTATTAAAAAACCACCGTCTGAGGTTTGTATTATTTTTGAAACGGAATCTTCACTTAGCCCTCCATAAGTTTTTTGCCAAAGTATAGCTCCAAAGGGGTCTAAACGTACCACCCAAAAATCATAACCGCCAAAAGTATCCTCGGTTTTTGCAAAGCTTTTGGTAGAGTTTGAGGTGCCGCCCAGTAAAATACCGCCATCAGCAGTTACCACAATGCTATTAAGTTTGTCTGTGCCATCGCCACCAAAACTTCGTTGCCATTCTAGTTTTCCGGTTTCGCTCATTTTCCAGAGCCAATAGTCCATAACACCTACTTTTTTATCGCTTTTGCTTGCACCCACATCTGAAACAGAGCTTCCGGCAAGGATAAAACCATAGTCGGGAGTGGGTTGCATATCAAAAAGATAGTCGGCATGCAGTCCGCCATAGGTTTTCTCCCACAAGACTTTTTGTGGGTAGGTTATCGTTAAAATAAAAAGGAATAAAAGCGTTACAAAGCAACGTAATTGGGTAGTAAAAATGCAAATCATAAGGCACATCAAATTAGTTAATAATTTAACTTTGGATCTAAATTTTGGGGAGTTTAAATCTTTTAAAATCTGACGCGACTATTTTTCTTTAACAAATATTTAAAAAATATTTCATATTTTGTATTGTTTTTTGTTCTAAATAGGGGTAATTTAGTTCTAAATAAAAACTAAATTGGATATATGAGTGGTCTTATAGGAAATAAAATCAGAAAAGTGCGAGAATTAAAAGGATATTCGCAAGGGTTTATGTCTGAAAAATTACACGTCTCTCAGCGGGCGTATAGCAAAATGGAACGAGAAGAAATTAAATTGGACTGGCAGCGCATTAATGAGATTGCACAAATACTGGAATTAGACCCCATAGACTTGGTTACTTTTGACGACAGTTTAATTTTTCATAACTGCTCGCAATCCGGTAAAGCAAACACCATATACAACCAGTTTCCGGCAGAGCTAAAAGAGCAATATGAAAAGCGCATTGCACAACTGGAAAACGAGGTTGTTTTTTTACGGCAGTTGTTGGAAAAATAATACGAAGATGGTGCGGTCTCGATACAATTACATCATAATGTCCTAAAAAAAAGATACTCCATAGATACTCCATAGATACTCCATAGATACTCTATGGATAGTGTATGAAAAATAAACCTAAAAATGTACCCCTTTTAGTAGTTTTTACCTATTTAAAAATCACTTTTTCAAGCAAAATAAAAATACCAAGAAAATTAAAAATATATTGGTTCGTCCTTATTTAATTTTCAAGAAATTAATAGCTTATCACTCTCCCGCAACAGCGATAGTAGCGGCATCCTTTTTTTGCTTTTCGCAAAAAAAGATATAGCGGATAGCGCGGTCTTTTAAAACCTTTTTTGGTTTTAAAAGAGTTGCCCCTATAATTCTGCTTATTTTTTACTTGAGGTATAAAAATGCAACTTTTACAAAAATAGTGGGAGACCTAGTGGGGAAGTTAGCGAGGGGTATTTGGAAGACGGTATTCCACAGATTGGGATGGAAAAAAGGCTATCCTAGTTTCAACAATAAAATAGACTAATCCCTTCCTATGGTTTTGACTGCTTTATCAAAAGGAATTTTTAATTGGTATAATAAATTTTCATCGGTACTGTCGTCCAATATATCTAGCCCATATCTAATTTTAGAGGTATCTTCATACAAGAAAGTGCCAAAAATTCGATCCCAAAAAGAAAACATATTTCCGTAATTGGTATCCGTCCAAGGCATTTGCCTATGGTGGTGAAATTTATGCATATTAGGCGACACAAAAACATAGCTGATGTATTTGTCTATTTTTCCTAATTGGATATTGGCGTGGGTAAAATAGGTGAAAAACACGCTTAAAATGCGGTACAGGAGATAAAAAGCAATAGGCATTCCCATAAGTAATATTACAAAAAGGGCAAAGGTTTCTCTTAGTATAAAATCGAACGGGTGGTGACGGGTTCCGGTGGTGACATCCACTTTAGTATCGCTATGGTGAATGAGATGAAGACGCCACATCCATTGTACTTTGTGTAGGAGATAATGCACCCCGTATTGTGCTATAAAATCTAATGCCAAAAGAGCTAGTATCAATTCTAACCAAATGGGTAAATCTACCAAATGCAACAAACCAAATGGTGACGTTTCTACCCAATAGAAAACTCCTAAAGTTAAAACGCCAAAACCCACATTAATAGCCATAGTAAATAGAAGAAACATAAAATTAACCCCTGCGTGACGCCATTTTTTATAGTGAAGTTGCACCAAAGTATAATTGCCTTCTAAAATCCAAAAAACAGCTAGGACACCCACCACCCAAAGTAGCCGCATCCATAGAGGCATTTCTTCAAAAAAGGATAAAAAAGAATTCATTTTATTTTAAAATATTTTGATACTTTTTTTGGTCTTTTAATAGTGCTAAGGCCTCTTTAATTTCCGGATTGTGCGCTACTTGGTAGTTGTATAATCCTTCACGATAAAAGTAACGCTTAATAATTTCATCGGTTAACAAAGAGGCAATTTCGGCTTTTTTATCTAGCAATTCCTTGTCTTTAGCGCGCGCTACATCTTGTAAAAGACTGGTGTAACCTTTTTCCACTTCATTTTTCAGGCCTTCTCCTTCTGCCTTTTTCAACACCTCTTTTAATGCCACTTCGGTTTGGGTTTCAAAGCTAAAGGTGTTGCGTTTTAAATAGGTTAAGAAAGCGGCGTAATCTGCATCTGTTAATTTAAAAGTATTCCAGTCGGCTTGTTGGTTTTTGTAATAATAGTCTGTAGCAAAATCAAAAATAGCATTGTCTTTAAGCAGTGCGGTAGTTATCGGGCTAAAAGCTGCAGATTCTAATTCTACATCGGGAAGAATTCCGCCACCGTCATAAACGGTTCTTCCTCCTTTGGTTTTAAAAGCGTTGTAATTGGCTGCAGTTGTTCTAACAGGATCGCCGTTTTCGTCGCGGTTAAAATAATCTTCTGCCTGAATACATCTTCCACTGGGGGTGTAATATTTGGAAATGGTAACTTTTAATTGCGTTCCGTAAGTCAATTTTTTTGGTCTTTGCACCAATCCTTTGCCAAAACTTCTTGCGCCTACCACCACACCTCGGTCTAAATCCTGAATGGCTCCGGAAACAATTTCGCTAGCAGAAGCACTTCTTCCGTTAATTAGCACCACTAAGGGAATTTCAGTATCTACAGGCTCAAAAGAAGTTTTATAGGATTGGTTGTATTTAGCGATTACCGATTTTGTGGTGGTTATGGTTTCGCCTTTTGGCACAAAAAGGTTGACAATATTGATAGATTCTGAAAGCAATCCTCCGGGATTTCCCCGAAGGTCTAAAATGATGCTTGTGGCTCCTTGTTTTTTAAGCGCTACTAATGCTGTTCGGGTTTCAAAAGTAGTTTTTTGATGGAATGCACTTAAAACAATATAGCCAACATTGCCATCAATTAAAGTATAAAACGGAACCGCTTTAATGGCAATGGCTTCTCTTTTTATTTCGGTATTTTGCGTTTTTCCTTGGCGAGTATAGCTTACGGAAACGGTGGTTCCTGCGGCACCTTTTAATAATTCTCCAGCATCTTCGTTAAAATTTTTTAAATCGACATCGCCAATTTTTATAATTTCATCACCTGCTTTTAACCCGGCTTTATCTGCCGGGCCGTCTTTCCATGGCTCTACAATGGTTAGTTTGTTGCTTTGTGTTCTTACTGCAGCACCTATTCCGGTGAACGAACCTGTTTGGTTAATTTTTGCCTGTTCTACATCCTGTTCGTTATAATATACGGTGTACGGGTCTAATCCTACCAACATGCCTTTTATGGCTCTGTCCATCAATTCTGCCGGAACAGTTTCATCTACATAATTCATGTTTAGTTCTTTGAAAAGCGTGGTGAAGATTTCAATTTGTTTGGCGATTTCAAAGAAATCAGATTTAAAACTCCACGTTCCTATGGCTATTAAAACAGCAATAATTGGGATGATAATTTTCTTTTTCATGGGTACGGCTTAATTTAAAGTTTTTGTTTTTTTCTTCTCAAATAGCGTCTTAACACATATAGAAGTACAAGAAGTAAGAGGAGAAAAGGCCAAATGTAAATAATTCCTAAAAAGAACAAGGAAATACCATTCCAGCCGGATTTTACAGCGTTCCACATTTTACCTCCATAGGAAGTAGTGATTCCGGTATCGGTGGTTATTTTATAGAAATATATGGAAATGGTGCTTACCGAAACCCGGTTTTCCAGATAATTTAATCTGCCTTGGCGCGCTTCTATTTCTTCTCTTATTTTGGATAGCTCGCGTTCAATTTCGAGCATTTCGGTAACGTTTTTAGCTTGTTTCAATAATTCTAAATAGCGATTTTCTAATTCTCTTTTTGCTTTTAAACGCGCTTCCAGATCGATAAATTCTTCGGTAACATCCTGGCGAGAAATGTCTTTTTGATCAAAAAAGGACACCCCTTTTGATATTGAATCGACGGTACTTTGAAAATTTGCAGTAGGGATTCGTATAGTGAGGCTTCTATATTTCTCGTTGTAATTCTTGCCGGAATTATCATCTTGGATAAATCCTTGGTTCTGCGCCACTACTTTTTGAATGTGTTGTTGTGTTTTTTCTAGGTCCTTAGTTTCAAAACGCAGGTTTCCGGTTTGTATAATTTTTTGCTCTTGGGGTACACTGGCATCTGTAGCAATGCTGTTTTTAGAAATCATAGTAGCTTCTTCCATTCCCACAGAATAGGAAGTGTCGCTATTGGAAGAAGATTCGCCTCCGCAAGCTAAAATCATACTAAATATAAAATAGCTAATTATTTTCATCGGGCTTTTGTGTATGGGTTTGTTTTACAAATTCATTTAAAAGGTGTTGCATTTTATTTTCTAACAAATGAAATTCCGGTTTGTCTTTACTAAGATACAAAAAGAGAAACGCAAATTGGGAGTTAATATTTTCTGCAACAAGATGCTTGTTCAGCCTATAAGCCTCTCTAAGCAGGCGCTTTACTTGATTTCTTTTAGGAGAGGTTTTAAAATTGCGCTTAGAAACAGAAACCCCGGCTTTTATTTTTATGTCTTCTTCTGTACTAATGGGAAGGTAAAAAAGTTTAATAGGGTATTTAGAAATAGATTTCCCCTCCACGAACAGTTTTTCGATGAGTTTTTTACTTTTAAGCTTTTCTTTTTTAGGATACTTAAAATTCATAAGGGTAAAAGTAATAAATCCTGCCCCAACCTTTTTAAAAGAGGAGGTAAAATAAAACCCTAGTTATGTTTTCCCTAATTAATTACTATTTTCAGAGCTGTTCGTGGAGGATTCATATACGTTGTCTTCCAAATGAATATCTGCCATTAATTGGGAAGCATCAATCATCATTACTACAATGTTTGCTTTTGTCGTATTAATTTCGAAAGTATAGGTTGGATATGCCCACGCCCAATTGGATAGGACGGTTCGCTTTAATTGTGGGTATGGATTTTCTTTCACACCGCGCATCATTTGCAATGGAAGGTAGAAAGACTCGCTAGTATTGTCTTTATAAACCACATAAAAATCAATAGGCATTGGCATAAGCCCTTTTCGCTCTAGGGTAATTAGTGTTTTGTTGCCTTTTTCTTCGATGTTTTTTATGGCATAATCGATGGTATTTGTAGTTTGTGTCCAGTCGAGTAGATACCATCCTAATTGAAATCCAGATACTTTTTCGGCGGTACGAATAAAGTCGTTTGGCGTAGGGTGAGTAAATTTAAATTCACGGTAAAAACGCTTTATGGTTTTAGCCACATTCTCTTTACCGATGACATATTCAAGTTGGGCAAGAAACACGGCTCCTTTGGAATAGGAAGAGGAAGAATACACTGCGTTTTTTTCAAATCTATCGGCATGAGTGGATTGTGGTTGTTCCAAGCCACTAGTTGCCATATTAATATACCCGGAATAGGATCTTTCATGGGGTAATTCCTTGTTTTGCTGCATGATTTCGTTCATCGCAAGGGTACTAATGTAGGTGGTAAATCCTTCATCCATCCATTCGTGTTTGGACTCGTTAAAAGCCAGAACAAATTGAAACCAGCTATGTGCAACTTCGTGAGCGGTTGTTCCCATAAGGCTATTAAAATTGCGGTCACCGGTGATTAATGTTGCCATGCCATATTCCATACCTCCATCGCCGCCTTGTATCACGGAATATTGTTTGTAGGGATAGTTGCCAATGTTTTTGTTGAAAAAGTCAAAAAGGGCAACTGTTTTGGGTTGCAGTTTTTTCCAGTTTTCTATAATTTCGGGTTTGTTTTTATAGAGGAAATGTATGGTCATTCCATTAGGACCTTCTATTTTGTCGTGCAGGTAATTAGGGTCAGCCGCCCACATAAAGTCGTGCACATCAGGTGCTATAAAATGCCAAGTGAGTTTGTTGCCTTTTTTGTGATTAATTTCATTGGAAACATCATCTTGATAGCCGTGACCTATTTGGTTTGGGTTTTGTAAGTAGCCGGTTCCGCCGAGGGTGTAGGTGTTGTCAATGGTTATTTTCACATCAAAATTTCCCCAAACGCCATGAAATTCTCTAGCGATATATGGGTCGGCGTGCCAGCCCTCAAAGTCATATTCGGCGATTTTAGGATACCATTGCGCCATAGATAGGGCGACACCATCCTCACTGTTTCTGCCACTACGGCGAATTTGCACGGGGATTTGTGCGTCAAAGGTCATAGAGAAAGTTGTTTTTTCACCGGGCAGGATAAATGTATCCAGTTTTACCTCCAATATAGTTCCTACAGTATTGTGAGCTATGCGTTTTCCGTTCTGTAACAAGCTTGTTACTTTAATATAGCCTATTTCGTCGGGTTTTAATTTTGAAATTCTATCGCCTACCCTTCTGTCAGGATCTGCGATAGTTCTTGAGCGCACATCCATTTCGCTACCGGGTTGAAAAGCATTGAAGTACAGGTGGTAAAAGACTTGGCGTAGGGTATCCGGCGAGTTGTTTGTATAAACCAGTTCTTGTTTGCCTTTGTATTGGTAGTTTTCAACATCTACATCTACTTCCATTTTGTAATTGACGTGTTGTTGCCAGTAATTGGGTCTGTCCACTTGTTCTAAGTAGTTGTGGTATTCCTGGGAGAAGATGGAAAGGCTAATCAGGTAAAAAGCAAAAAGTAAGAAGATTAATTTGTTCATTATATTTAATTTTTTGTGATTCTCTCAGCCAATAAAAACGCATTATACATATTCACCATTTTCCCGGATTTAGAAATTTCTGAGAATTTACGAGTATTATCCTGTTCGCCACCCAAAATAACGGTTGCGCTGCTGCTTAGACCACTATCCATAATAATTTGTTTTACTTGTGCTGCACTTAATTGCGGGTAATAGGAACGCAACATTGCAGCTATTCCTGTAACATTTGGGGCTGCCATAGAGGTTCCTTGTAAAAATTCATACTCGTTATTTGGCGTTGTTGCCCAAATTTTATCGCCGGGAGCGAAAACGTCCACATTGGATTTACCGTAGTTTGAAAAATCGGTTACCATGCCGCTACCATAGGTATAGGTTAATGCGCCAACACTTAAAAAAGTATCGGATATTTCGGTTATATTATTGGTTTGGTCATTGGGATATACATTTACACCGTCATCGTCTAGATCTATGCCATCATTTCCAGCTGCGTTAACGATAAGAACATCTTTTTCTGCAGCATATTTAATGGCATCAAATACCCACTCGGCATTAGGAGAGTAGAATTTTCCAAAGCTGGTGTTGAGTACTTTTGCGCCATTATCTACTGCATATCGTATGGCAAGTGCCACATCTTTGTCGTACTCATCGCCATCAGGAACGGCTCTTACCACCATTATTTGCACATTTTGAGCAACACCGTTCATTCCAATACCATTGTTGCGTTGTGCTGCAATGATTCCGGAAACGTGTGTGCCGTGTTTCACATCTTCCATTTTGGGGTCTGGACCGGAAACTTGATTATTACCATATTTTGTATCTGTAATATCATAAGGATTATCACCCAAAACTGCTCTAAAATTGGCGTCTGTATTGAAATTGTTGTTTAACCTGCCTGAAAAATAGGTAATACCTTCGCCTAACTCTTTGATGATTTTAGGTATGTTGTCAGCAAATGAAAACATTTGGTTTAACATTAAAACTTCTTGTTGCAGGGAGCTATCGTCTTTAAGGGTTTTTAGCTCTTCTTTGGTATAGTTTTCCTTGCCTAACTTTTTAGAAACCGCAGCATGAGCAGGGGTAATTTGAGATAGAATACTTTCATATTGGGTTTTATTGGCAAGAGTTTCTTGTTTTTCTTTTAAAAATTCAGCGCGTACTTTTTTATAGAGGGCATAGTCTTGTCTGTCTGCTGTGCTTATGGCACTCTCTTCTTTGTTTTCAAATTTAGGCGCAAGACGTCGCATAATGCGCACATATTCCATATTTTCTCCAACAATATCTCCTAAAAAGTTCCATCCGTGTATATCGTCAATAAAACCATTGTTATCATCATCTTTACCATTGTTAGCAATTTCGTTTGGGTTTGTCCACAGCACATTTTTTAGGTCTTCGTGTGTGATATCTACACCACTATCAATAACTCCTACAATAATCGTTTTTCCTTTTCGGTTTTTTATGATTTCGTCATAGGTTCTTATCACGCTCATTCCTGGAACGGTATCTTTTACTAGATCTAAATGTCCCCATACCTTGTATTGGTCTTCGGTTAAGGGGGTTGCTTTTAAAGGCATCGAGTCGATATTCTCGATTGGGGTTGATACGAGCTGTCCTACGCTTCCACAAGCCATAAAAATAGAAGAAGCAGCAATAAAAAGAAGAAATTTAAAAGGTGTTTTCATCAGTTGATATTTATTTGGTTTTTAAAGGTCAGACCTGCCTATTCCGGCAGGCAGGTGGAATGCCCTTTGAATATAACAGATGGTTTGACAAATCCGTTAATGGGCATTTCATATTGTTATTCATTAAAAAGTTGATTAAAAGTAAAGCAATCTTTTAGACGGACTCCTTTTTCGGTATGTTCTACGGTGATGATTTCGTTATGTGCGTCATGTTCTAAAAATAAATAGTAATTATTATCTGCCGCCGTGTTTAAAAATTTTTCCTTTTCGGTTAAGGTTAATAAGGGTCTTGTGTCATAACCCATTACAAAAGGCAATGGCACATGACCTGCGGTGGGCAATAAATCGGCTACAAAAACTAAGGTTTTTCCTTGGTATTGGATGTGTGGTAGCATTTGTTTATCGGTATGTCCATCGGCAAAAAACACGTCAAAACCAAGAGGTGTTTTTTTTACAAAATCGGAAACAGGATCTGCAATAAACTGAAGTTGCCCGCTTTCTTGTAGGGGCATAATATTTTCTTTAAGGAAAGAGGCTTTTTCCCTTGCATTTGGTTTTGTTGCCCACTCCCAATGTTTTTCGTTACTCCAATAGTGTGCCTTTTTAAATGCCGGTTCGTAGCCTGTTTTGTCTTTATTCCATTGTACACTGCCTCCACAATGGTCAAAATGCAAATGGCTTAAAAATACGTCGGTAATATCATCGGGATGAAAGCCTGCTTTTTTAAGGGAATTGTTTAAGTTGTGATTTCCCCAACGGAAATAATAATTAAAAAATTTTTCGCTTTGTTTTTCGCCCATACCGTTGTCAATCAAAATAAGTTTATTGCCATCTTCCACAAGCAAGCAGCGTGCGGCAATGTCAATCATATTATTTTCATCCGCAGGATTGGTTCTGTTCCATAGGGATTTTGGCACGACTCCAAACATAGCACCTCCGTCTAGTTTAAAATTTCCGGCCTCGATGGGATATAATTTCATCTTTTTTATTTATTTGATTGTCATTTCTTAAATAGGATTTTCTAAAAACAGGAGAGTTAGTTTACCAAAGCTATTAATAGATATTACACCGAAAAATTTAAAGAAACCGCAAATTAAGAAAAGCTTTGTATTTTTATGGGTTCAAAGAAATAATTTGTGCGATTTTTAACAAATTAGCAGTTATACGAAAGGGCATTCAAAAACCGTTAGGTATCTTTGTATTACAATCAATTTAAGTTTATGAAAAACCAAATCCTATCTATTTTAGTTTGGAGCCTAATTTTTTCTTCCTGTAAAGGCGATGGGAATCCTTCATGCATTACCTGTGATGCCGAGTTAACCAATTCTTTTGAGCTTTGCAAAGAAAGTGATGGCACAGCATCGGTTAATGGAGAAAACACGGGGGTATCTTATTCTATTTATTTAGACGGCCTTTTGAATGAAGGAGTAACGTGTAATTAATCATTCAATTTCAACACGGCCATAAAGGCTTGTTGCGGAATTTCTACATTACCCACTTGACGCATTCGTTTTTTCCCTTTTTTCTGTTTTTCAAGCAGTTTACGTTTCCGCGAAATATCACCACCGTAACATTTTGCGGTAACATCTTTTCGGAGGGCTTTTATGGTTTCTCTAGAAATAATTTTAGCACCAATAGCTGCTTGAATAGGAATATCAAATTGTTGTCTTGGAATAAGTTCCTTCAGTTTTTCGCACATTTTTTTCCCGATATTATGTGCGTTATCTGCATGAATAAGAGAGGAAAGCGCGTCAACGGGTTGTGCATTCAAAAGAATATCTACACGCACTAATTTTGAAGCTCGCATTCCAATTGGTGAATAATCAAAAGAAGCATAGCCTTTAGAAACGGTTTTTAAACGATCGTAAAAATCAAAAACAATTTCTGCTAGGGGCATATCAAAACTTAATTCTACACGTTCGGGAGTTAAATAGGATTGATTGGTAATAACGCCTCTTTTTTCGATACAAAGTGACATAATATTACCTACATAATCAGACTTGGTGATAATGGTAGCTTTAATATAGGGTTCTTCCACACGGTCTAAGCTAGAAGGGTCTGGCAGGTCTGTGGGGTTATTGACAATAATTACTTGGTCTTTGTTTTTTGTTTTAAAGGCGTGGTAAGAAACGTTAGGCACCGTGGTTATAACTGGCATATCAAATTCTCGTTCCAACCTTTCTTGTATAATTTCTAAATGCAACATACCCAAAAAACCACAACGAAAGCCAAAACCAAGTGCGGCAGAACTTTCCGGCACAAAAACTAAGGAAGCATCGTTTAGTTGAAGTTTTTCCATGGAGGTTCTTAAATCTTCATAATCTTCGGTGTCCACAGGATAAATTCCGGCAAAAACCATGGGTTTTACATCTTCAAAACCTGCAACTGCGTTAGTAGTGGGATTTGCCGCATCAGTAATGGTATCGCCTACTTTTACTTCTTTAGCTTCTTTAATTCCGGTGATTAAATAGCCCACATCCCCGGCTTTTATTTCTTTTTTAGGCACTTGAGTAAGTTTTAGTGTGCCCACTTCATCTACAAAATAATCTTTTCCTGTGGCAAGAAATTTAATTTTTTGTCCTTTTTTTATGGTGCCATTTACTACCCTAAAAATGGTTTCTACACCCCGAAAAGGATTGTAAACCGAGTCAAACACAAGTGCTTGTAGTGGGGCGTCTTCACTGCCTTTTGGCGCAGGAATACGCTCAATAATTGCGGCCAAAATTTCGTCTATTCCTTGACCTGTTTTTGCACTTGCGGGAATAACATCTTCATAATTGCAGCCTAAAAGTTCTACGATATCATCGGTTACTTCTTCCGGATTGGCGCTTGGTAAATCTACTTTATTAAGTACAGGAATAATTTCTAAATCATTTTCTAATGCCAAATACAGGTTAGAAATGGTTTGTGCTTGAATGCTTTGGGCAGCATCTACAATAAGCAAAGCTCCTTCGCAAGCAGCGATAGACCGAGATACTTCATAGGAAAAATCGACGTGACCGGGGGTGTCAATTAAATTTAATATATAATTTTCGCCTTTATAAATATATTCCATTTGAATGGCATGACTTTTAATGGTAATGCCACGCTCTCGCTCCAAATCCATATTGTCTAGCAACTGTTCTTGCTTTTCACGAGAAGTTACAGAACCTGTTGCGTCTAATAATCTATCTGCAAGGGTGCTTTTACCGTGATCAATATGCGCGATAATGCAAAAATTCCGTATGTTTTTCATAAATATATACCTCTCATTTCCTGAATTTGCAAATATAATTTATTTAAATTCAATACGTATAACAATTCTGTTTATAAGTTTTTTTGCAGTTTAACAAAAAAAAACGCATCTTGTCGTTGTTTTTTAAGTTTTTATTAACATATTTGTAGGGTATTTTAGCCGCCGCTCCAGTTTCCCCGAACAAAAGCAACTAGTAATTAAAGCGCGTCCATAGCGTATTTTAATTGGCAACTTATGAGGATATCTATTTTTTTCTTATTTACCCTGTCTCTTGTTCAGGCGCAAAATTTTCAAATTGAGGGTCAGATAGCTGATGTGGAAAACGTGCCATTGTCTTTTGTTACAGTGGTATTATTAAAAGCTAGCGACTCTACGTTTGTGTCCGGAACTGCAACCAGAGCAGACGGTCATTTTGTATTCAATGACATTCCTCAAGGGGCTTTTGTGTTGAAGGGCAGCATCATTGGGTTTGAGGATTTATTTAAACCCATAGAATTAACTAGAGATATAGATTTAGGAGATCTTATACTTCGGGAAAATCCTGAGGAGCTAGAAGATGTTAACTTATACTATCAAAGACCCACAATTCAACGGGAGATTGACCGTCTAATTTTTAATGTAGAAAACACTTCTCTTTCAAACGGAAGTTCTATGGATATTTTAAAGAGAACTCCTGGTGTAATTGTGCAACAAAACAGCATTACTGTTCAAAACCAACAAGCAACTATTTATATTAATGACCGTAAAGTCAACATTTCTCCTTCTGACATTCAAAGTTTACTTGAAGGGTTTGCAGGATCAAACGTCAAGAGCATTGAAGTGATTACTAACCCATCAGCTAAGTATGATGCAGATAGCGGTATGATTATCAATATAGTTACAAGCAAAGCATTAACGCCCGGTTATAAAGGAAGTGTGTCAGGAGGTTTTGAACAATCCATTTTTCCAAAATACAGTGCAGGAACGAGTCATTATTTTAAAAACGAAAAGCTCAACATATTTGTAAATTACAATTTCAGAAAGCGTAAAGAACACAAAAACGACTTGAGTGAAATAACTTTTTTTGAGCCAGATAACTCCATTAATTCTTTTTGGGAAACAGATTTTCAAAGAATAACTCGATCAGAAACACACACTGTAAATTCTTTTATTGATTATTCACTTAGTGATAATACCACTTTAAATTTTTCTTCGCTTGTATCATTAAATCCAAAAACTACTTTTTCAAACAGTGAAATAGCTGAAATATTTAGTGCCCAAAGGCAGCTGGATTCATTGTTTACCACAAAAAGCAGTCTTGACTCAGAAAAATACAATATAGCTTTTGATTTTAGCATGAATCACAACTTTAATAAAAAAGGAACTTCGCTAAAATTTAATGCACATTATACAAATTTTGAACATACCCGATTTCAGGACGTCAACACCAATTATTTTTTACCAGATCAAACTTTTTTAAGAAACAACACTTTTTTTACAGACGCTAATCAAGATATAAATATTTATGTGGGACAGCTTGATTTTACAACAAAGCTCCTCAAAATTCCCTTTGAGATGGGAGTCAAAGCATCGTCTATCAACACAGAAAGCGGCATAGACTTTTTTGACTATATCAATGGAGAACAACAATTCAACCCCATACTATCAGACAATTTTAAATATGAAGAAAATGTTTATGCAGGTTATTTCAGTTACTCAAAAAACTGGGAAAAATGGAAATTTAGAGCCGGATTGAGAGGAGAATATACGGAAACAACAGGGATTTCAGTCACCTTAGCTCAAAAATCTAAAAACAATTATATGGATTGGTTTCCAAATTTGATTTTAAATTTTATCCCCAATCAAGATCACAGTATAAAAGTGGCATACAAGAGAAGTATCCAACGACCAAATTACAGTCAATTAAATCCTTTTAGTTATTTTATCAATGAAAATAATTTTAACACAGGCGACCCAGATTTGCAATCGGCTATCACAGACAAATATAGTTTGGAATATGTTGCAGAAAACAAATACACCTTTGAATTTTATTACAGAACAACACAGGGGGCGGTTGATGTGCTTAGCTTTCAAAACAATGAAAATCGCTTTTTAAGAAATGTTTCTACAAACATTGAGAACAATCAAGGCGTGGGCTTTGACTTTAAATATTTCAAATTTATTAAAGATTGGTGGTCTTTCTTTCATTACAATTCACTTTTTTATGAAGAAAATTCTTTTATCGCCATCGAAAGCAACAACGAGCTTGTGACTGTAAGTTCTAGCGGCTTGCTTTTTCAATTTATTAACTCTTTTACAATATCCAAAGACAAAACTTTTACTGGAGATTTAACTGTATTACATTTAACGGGGTTAGCAACTGGCAACTACTTAATGGACGACTTTACGCTCGTATCAGCGGGATTAAGAAAAACAATTTGGGACAATAGAGCTTCAATTTCGCTAACTGTAAATGATATTTTTGACACCTTTAATAGAAAATTACAGTCAGATTTTCTTAACCAGCGCAACAGTTTTTTTGCAAATACAGAATCGAGGTATTTACTTGTAGGCTTTATTTACAATTTTGGCAATTTCAGATTGAAAGACAATGCTAAACAAATTATAAATGAGGAACGAGAAAGAATTTAATTTATATGATTTATTTCAATTAGGCATTAATTTTAAAATTGTTAATAAAAAATGAAAAAGTAAAACGGGTCATTTTTTATATTTATTTGTTGAAATAAATATTAACTAAAACTTTTAATCATGAAAAGTTTATCAGTTTTATTTTTATTCATTTTCGCCATTAATGCGAATACTGATTTATCAAAAGCAGATTCAACAACAATAGCCTCTTTTATTCCACCTGTTGGAGAGGAAAGGTGTTTTACATACCCTGACGGGCATACAATTTTTGTCTTAATTGAGGTTCCGCCACAAGGATAAAAGTAAATTAAGCGGCTTTTTTCTAATTAGATAAAGAAAAGGTATATATAAAAACTACAATTTTTTGGTGTTTTTAAATATGTATATTTGCACCAAAAATTATAGTTAATGGCTAAAATTGGTGGCATAGATGTTGGCGATTTCCCATTGTTACTTGCTCCTATGGAGGACGTGAGTGATCCGCCTTTTCGCGCATTGTGTAAAGAGCAAGGAGCAGATGTCGTTTTTACCGAGTTTATTTCCAGTGAAGGTCTGATTCGAGATGCCGTAAAAAGTAGAATGAAGCTGGATATTTATGAAAAAGAACGACCTGTAGGCATTCAAATTTTTGGAGCTGATTTAGATGCTATGCTTCAGTCTGTTGCCATTGTTGAAGCATCAAATCCAGATATTATTGATATTAACTTTGGTTGTCCGGTAAAAAAAGTAGTTTGTAAAGGTGCAGGTGCGGGCATTTTGAAAGACATTGATAAAATGGTAATGCTTACCGAGGCTATGGTAAAGCACACCAATCTTCCTATTACCGTTAAAACCAGGCTAGGTTGGGATGAAAACTCCATTAAAATCAAGGAAGTTGCAGAACGCTTGCAAGATGTGGGATGCAAAGCCATTTCCATTCATGGCAGAACACGGGTACAAATGTATAAAGGCGATGCCAATTGGGCACCAATAGCCGAAGTTAAAAATAATCCAAGAATGCATATTCCTATTTTTGGAAATGGCGATGTGGATACACCGGAAAAAGCCTTGGAAATGCGCGATAGATATGGTCTTGACGGCGCAATGATAGGCAGGGCAAGTATTGGATATCCTTGGTTTTTTAAAGAAGTGAAGCACTACTTTGCTACCGGTGAACATTTGCCTCCACCCACGATGCAAGAACGAGTGGAAGCAGCAAGGCGGCATTTACAAATGGCTATAGGCTGGAAAGGAGAAGCTCTTGGAGTTTTTGAAACCAGAAGACATTATACCAACTACTTTAAAGGCATTCCTCATTTTAAAGAATACCGTATGAAAATGGTAACTAGCGATGATGCAGCTTCTGTATTTGCAGCTTTTGATGAGGTTTTAGAAAACTTTGAAGATTTTGTATTTGTTTAATTAACCACCATGTTTTCATTCACTCTTCCCGAAGCAATTTTAGATGCCAGAATACCTAATATGGTAATTGTAATAAAAACGACAAGGACATTCACAACATCTAATTTTACGGGATAAGGAAGGGAATTAGTTATCATTACTAAATTAAATTGCATTTGAAGCATAACGATGATGACGCCAAGCAATATGCCTAAAATTCCACCCAAAAGAGTCATTAAAACCCCTTGCATAAAAAATATTTTCCGGATTTCAGAAATTGTTGCGCCAAGGTTAAATAAGGTTTTAAGATTTTGTTTTTTGTCAAGAATCATCATAATGATACTACCCACCACATTAAATAATGCAATGATTAAAACTAATGTAAAAATCAAATAAACGGCTAGATTTTCGGTATTCAGCATTTTATACAATGCATCGTTTTGTTGTATTCTATTTTTAAAGACCAATTCTTGGTTTAAGATGTTTTGGATGGAAGAAGTTACAACTCTTTCATCAGCAAGAGGGGTTAGTTTTATTTCAATTGCACTAACCTCATCTTCTGAAAGCGACAGTAATTTTTTAGCTAAATTAAAGGGGGTAAAAACATATTTAGAGTTTAGCTCTTCATTTACGTGGTAAATGCCGGAAGCCATCACTCTTTCCTTTTGAAATGCTTTTGTGGCATCTGTAATTTGACCTGTACCTGGAGTTGGCACAAAAACCTCTAATAGGTCAGAATAATCATAAACTCCCAGGCTTAAAGTAGATGAAATGCCAACGCCTATTACCACTATTCTATCTTCTTGTTCTAACCACGTTCCAACAATTATTGTGCTATCTATAGCATTTACTTTTTGGTAATTTTCATCCACACCTTTTATGAAAGCAATAGCATTTTTGCCCTTAAAATTTAAAAAAACTCGCTCTTCAATAATTTTAGAGAAAGAGGCAATACCCTCCACTTCTTGCAGTTTTAATGCATTTTCTTTAGAAACTAGAAATGTTTTTCCTTTTTTTGGAAACACTTTAAGATCAGAATCGAAAATAGAACTAAACTCCAAGCTAAATTCTTTAAGTCCGGAAAAACCGGAAAGAACAATAAACAATGACATAGCGCCAACAACAACACCTACAGCCGCAATTCCGGTAATAATATTAATAGCATTATTACTGCTTTTTGTAAACAAGTATCGCTTAGCGATGTAGAGCGAAAAGCGCAAGAGTTAGGATTTTTTTCGTTTACTCAGCAATTCAGGATTGGCTATTGGGTCTTCTTCACCTTTAACCGCTTTATCAATTTTTTCAATATATTCTAAAGAGTCATCGTTAAAAAAAGATAATTCCGGCATTCTTCGGAGTTGGTGTTTGGTAAGTTGTGCGGTTTGGTGTTTAATTTTAGATTTCACCTCATTAATTTCTGAAACCACTTTTATAGCGTGCTCAGCGGGAAAAACACTAACATATACTTTTGCAATAGATAAATCAACCGTAACCTGTACTTTGGAAACCGAAATAAGAATACCGGTATGGCCTGCATCTCTGATGGCGCTTTGTAGAATATTTGCTAAATCACTCTGTAAAACACCTGCTATTTTTTTTTGTCTGTTACTTTCCATTTTACAAAAGTAATATAATTAAAGATTATGTTACTTTTACAAAGCAAAAAGATGTAAAATGAAAAAAATAGAACACGTTGGCATCGCCGTAAAAAACTTGGATAGTGCAAATGCCCTGTATGCAGCATTATTAGGCAAAAAGCATTATAAATCAGAAACGGTAGAAAGTGAGGGAGTTATCACCTCTTTTTTTCAGGTAGGAGAAAGTAAAATCGAGTTATTAGAAGCCACAAATCCGGAAAGCCCAATAGCCACCTTTATTGAAAAACGGGGAGAAGGCATTCATCACATTGCTTTTCAAGTTGAGGACATTCAAAAAGAGATTGCCCGATTAAAAAAAGAAGGCGTTATAATTTTAAATGAAACACCCAAAATAGGTGCAGATAATAAGCTTGTCACCTTTTTACATCCTAAGTCAACACACGGGGTTTTGATTGAGCTATGTCAAGAAATTATTATTTAATAGGCAAAAAGTTTGTCGGTAAAAAAAACTAGTGATAAATTTGCGTTCTCAATTAGGTCCCATAGCTCAGCTGTTTAGAGCATCCCGACTAAAGGGCGTGTGGGAGCATTTTAAAGTTCTATTGACATATTAAAGATTTTTAGGTCCCATAGCTCAGCTGGTTAGAGCACCTGACTCATAATCAGGGGGTCCATGGTTCGAGCCCATGTGGGACCACATTTTATGAAAGATTTTGTTTAACGAGGAACTGCCAGTCGGCTAGCAAGGCTTGTACCGATTATTGCAATTCTTAGTAGATAAATGAAACGGTTTTATTATTAAAAGATTTAACCCCTCAGGCAAACTCTTTTAATAATAGGATTAAGTTGATTTAGGGGAGTCAATAATTTGTAGTTCTTTTAATTGGCATAAAGCAATTAACCTCACAGTTAATCGTTTAATAATACAGAATTTAAAAAAAAATTATATATTAGCCAAACCCTATATAATGTATGCGACCCCAAATCGTTAAAATATTAGTATCATTTGTGGTTTTTTTTGTTTGTACCGTTACTTGGGGCAAACAAGTACCACCGCCACCGCAGAGAACTCCTCTTCCAGGACTCCCTATTGATGGCGGATTAATCTATTTGGTATTATTAGGTATTGTATTGGGACTGTATTTTTTACTGCGTAAAAAAAGAGTTTAAATTACTTCATTAAAAAACGTTTCAAGTATTTTCCTACAACATCAAACTCTACATTTACACTATCTCCTACTTTTAATTTGTAAAAATTTGTATGTTTATAGGTAAATGGTATTATTGCAACGGAAAAACGGTCTTGTTTTGAATCAACAACCGTTAAGCTAACCCCATTTACAGTAATGGAACCTTTTTCAATAGTAACATTGCCTTTTTTGGCATCATAAGAAAAGGTATAATACCAACTTCCGGCTTCTTCTTTTATAGAAGTACAAGTGGCAGTTTGATCTACATGCCCCTGCACCAAATGACCATCTAATCTATCACCAAGTTTCATTGCGCGTTCTAAATTAATAGCAGAACCAACGTGTACGTTTCCTAAATTTGATTTTTCCAGCGTCTCCTTAATAGCCGTAACGGTGTAAATATTTTCTTGAATAGCAACAACAGTAAGGCATACACCATTGTGAGAAACGCTTTGGTCGATTTTTAGCTCTTGTGTAAGGTTACTTTTAATAGAAATATTGAGATTTGTTCCGTTTGTGGAAAGAGAAGCAACTTCACCAATATCTTCAATAATACCTGTAAACATATTCGGCAAAAAGGATTAAATTTGTATTTTTTATAAGCGTTTGTAAATTTAATACAATTTAAAAAGTTTACCTAAAGAAAAAGAAAACTTAAAGTAATTATAAAGCACAATGAATAAACATGAAAATATATTTGTAGGAATTTCAATAGGAGATTTAAATGGCATAGGTAGTGAAGTTGTTTTAAAAACCTTTGAGGACTCCAGAATGCTGGAGTTTTGCACGCCGGTTATTTTTGCTTCGGTAAAGGCGCTTTCTTTTGTTAAAAAAGCTTTGGAAATGGAAATAAGTTTTCAAGGTATCGACCATATCAATCAAATTATCCCCGGAAAAATAAACGTTTTGAATGTTTGGAAAGAATCTGTAGATATAAAATTTGGAGAGGAAGACCCTGTCATAGGAGCTTTTGCAATTAAATCTTTAGAAGCTGCTGTAAAGGCATTAAAAGAAAAAAAAATAGATGTTTTAGTAACAGCACCTATTAATAAGCATAACATCCAATCAGAAACTTTTAAATTTCCTGGACATACCGATTATTTAGCCCAAGAACTAGAAGGTGAAAGCCTAATGTTTATGGTTGCCGAAACACTTAAAGTGGGTTTGCTTACAGACCATGTTGCCATAAAAGACATTGCAAAACACATCACTAAGCAACGTATAGAAAAAAAAATTGACATTATTTATAACGCTTTAAAACAAGATTTTGGCATTACAGTGCCCAAAATAGCGGTGTTAGGCATCAACCCGCACTCCGGAGACAATGGCGTAATTGGAGATGAAGATGATAAAGTACTTCGACCCACTTTAGAAAAAATATATAAAGCAGGAAAAATGGTGTACGGACCTTATGCAGCAGATAGTTTTTTTGGTTCGGGCAATTATAAAAATTTTGATGCCATTGTTGCCGCCTATCACGACCAAGGGTTAATACCCTTTAAAACCCTGTCTTTTGGTACAGGAGTTAATTACACAGCCGGATTAAATCGAGTACGAACATCGCCAGATCACGGAACCGCGTATGACATTGCCGGAAAAAATTGCGCAGATTTTACTTCTTTTAAAGAAGCCGTTTTTACCGCCATTTCTATTTTTAAAAAGCGAAAAGAATATGAACAAATCACGGCAAACGTACTACACGTAACGGTAAAAAAGTTATCCACAAAAAAGAGTTGATAAATTAGTAATCCATTAAAATAATTTTTTATCTTTGCACCCGCCTTTGCCGTAAGGTATGGACGAAAAATTCGATTGATAATGAAGCAAATGAGAGAGTTTACAATCCCTTTTGCAGGATTGAAACAAGGAGAGCATCATTTTGAGTTCAAAATTGATACTAAGTTCTTTACGCATTTTGAATATGAAGAGTTTCACAATGTAGAGGTTCTAGCTAAAGTGCTTCTTCTAAAAAAATCTAATTCTTTAGAGTTTTATTTTGAAATAGATGGAATAGTAAATGTAAATTGTGACGTAACAAATGAGCCCTATGATCAAGAACTTCAAGGAATGCATCATTTAGTGGTAAATTTTGGACAGGAATTTAATGAGGACGACGATGCTTTAATTATAATTCCTCACAATAGTCACGAAATAAACATTGCACAGTACATTTATGAACTAATTGTTTTATCCTTACCGGCAAAATTAGTACATCCCGGAATTGAAGATGGTACGTTAGATTCAGATATATTAAAAAAATTAGAAGAATTGACACCAAAATATTTTGAAGATAAAACTTCAGATGCGAATACAGATTCCCGATGGGAAGAATTAAAAAAACTATTAACGGATAAATAAAAGACAACAATGGCACATCCTAAGAGAAAAACCTCAAAGACCAGAAGAGACAAGAGAAGAACACATTATAAAGCAGTAGCACCTCAAATAGCAACTGACCCTACAACAGGCGAGGCGCATTTATACCACAGAGCACATTGGCATGAAGGCAAACTGTATTACAGAGGTCAAATAGTAATTGATGCTCCAGAAGAAGTACAAGCATAAGGATTTTCTTATTTGAACCACAAACTCTCACATATTTGCGAGAGTTTTTTTATTTTTAACTTTTCTATAGTTTAAAAACACCTTATTTTGCATCAGTTTTCGGTTATTTATTCGTATTTTCATCAAATTATACGCGTTTTTAACCAATTTTAGAGAATTTAATTTTTTATTTATGAGTAAAATCTCAGCAGCAATTACCGCTGTAGGTGCTTATGTGCCAGATTATGTGTTGACCAATAAAATGCTGGAAAGCATGGTCGATACAAATGATGAATGGATAACCTCTAGAACAGGCATAAAAGAAAGACGTATATTAAAAGACCCTTCTAAAGGAACATCCTATCTCGCTATTCAAGCCGCAAAAGACCTTCTTCAAAAAACAAATTTAGACCCTAAAGAAATTGATTTGCTTATTATGGCAACGGCCACGCCCGACATGCCTGTTGCAATAACATCTGCGTATGTTGCTACTGAAATTGGTGCAGTAAATGCTTTTTCTTTTGATTTAGTGGCTGCCTGTTCCAGCTTTCTTTTCGGAATGTCCACTGCAGCACGTTATATAGAATCCGGAAAATATAAAAAAGTGCTCTTAATAGGCGCCGATAAAATGTCTTCTATTATTGATTATACTGACAGAACCACCTGTATTATTTTTGGCGATGGAGGAGGAGCTGTTCTTTTTGAACCCAACCAAGATGGATTTGGGCTACAAGATGAATATTTGCGAACAGACGGCATAGGAAGACAATCCTTGAAAATTGAAGCTGGAGGTTCAATACTCCCCGCATCAATTGAGACGGTTTCAAATAAGCAACATTTTGTATATCAGGATGGGCAAACTGTATTTAAATTTGCCGTTTCCAATATGGCAGATGTAAGCGAAAAAATAATGCTAAAAAACAACTTAACCAATGACACTGTTCATTGGTTAGTGCCACATCAAGCCAATAAAAGAATTATAGACGCAACTGCTAAAAGAATGAACCTTTCTGATGCTAAGGTAATGACAAATATTCAGCGATATGGCAATACTACTTCAGCGACACTTCCTTTACTTTTAAATGATTATGAAAAACAATTAAAAAAGGGAGATAATCTTATCTTTGCATCTTTTGGGGGGGGATTTACTTGGGGAGCTATTTATTTAAAATGGGCATATAACATCTAATTAAAAATTCAACAACCAAATTTAAATTTGATATTATGGATATTAAAGAAATTCAAAACCTAATTAAGTTCGTTGCAAAATCGGGTGCAAGCGAAGTTAAACTAGAAATGGGGGATATTAAAATCACCATTAGAACAGGAGGAAGTGAAGAACATCGAGGAGAGATTACCTATATGCAGCAGCAACCGATGAATACTCCTCAACAAATGGCACCTCAGGCTTCACAAGTAACCCCACAACAAAGAACTGAGGTAAAGGTAGAAAGTGAAGATTCAAAATATGTCATTATTAAATCACCCATTATCGGAACTTTTTACAGAAAACCTTCTCCTGACAAACCTTCTTTCGTAGAAGTTGGAAGTATTATTAAACCAGGCGATCCACTTTGTGTAATTGAAGCAATGAAACTTTTCAATGAAATTGAAAGTGAAATATCCGGAAAAATTGTAAAAGTATTGGTGGACGATTCATCACCTGTTGAATTTGACCAACCTTTATTTTTAGTTAATCCATCTTAATTCAATTCTATTTATAATCTATTTTTAGCATCCACATTTAAGGTGTTGAAAAGCACCTCCAGTTTTTTTTGGAGACTAATCTTTAACTAACGAAACTATGTTTAAAAAGATTCTAATTGCAAATAGAGGGGAAATTGCTCTTCGAATTATAAGGACTTGCAAAGAAATGGGCATTAAAACCGTTGCAGTATATTCTACTGCAGATTCAGAAAGCCTTCACGTTAGGTTTGCCGATGAAGCCGTTTGTATTGGACCTCCCCCAAGTAATTTATCGTATTTAAAAATATCAAACATCATTGCCGCCGCTGAAATTACCAATGCTGATGCTATTCATCCCGGATATGGATTTTTAGCAGAAAACTCTAAATTTTCATCTATTTGCAAAGACCATGGGGTAAAATTTATTGGAGCCTCCCCAGAAATGATAGATAAAATGGGAGACAAAGCCTCTGCAAGAGCAACGATGATGGCAGCAGGAGTGCCTTGTATTCCCGGATCAGATGGGCTTTTAAAAGATTTTGCAGAAGCTGAAAAAGTGGCAAACGGCATGGGATATCCCGTAATGCTTAAAGCTACCGCCGGAGGAGGGGGAAAAGGAATGCGAGCGGTTCTCAAAAAAGAAAAACTAAAAGAAGCTTGGGATTCTGCCAGACAAGAAGCCGCTGCCGCATTTGGGAATGATGGCATGTATATGGAAAAACTTATTTTGGAACCAAGACACATTGAAATTCAAATTGTGGGAGATTCCACAGGAAGAGCCTGTCATTTATCAGAAAGAGATTGTTCTATTCAAAGAAGACATCAAAAACTTACCGAAGAAACCCCGTCCCCATTTATGACGGCAAAACTGAGAAAAGCAATGGGAGATGCTGCCGTAAAAGCGGCGGAATCTATCAAATATGAAGGCGCAGGAACCATTGAATTTTTAGTAGATAGTGAAAGAAATTTCTATTTTATGGAAATGAATACCCGAATACAAGTAGAGCACCCTATAACAGAACAAGTAATTGATTTTGATTTAATTAGAGAACAAATTCTCGTAGCTGCGGGAGTGCCAATTTCAGGAAAAAATTATTTGCCTAAATTACATTCCATTGAGTGCCGCATTAATGCAGAAGATCCATATAATGATTTTAGACCTTCACCGGGAAAAATCACCGTTTTACATGCTCCTGGAGGCCATGGCGTTCGCTTAGATACTCATGTATATGCCGGTTATAGTATTCCTCCTAACTATGACTCCATGATTGCGAAACTAATTACAACAGCACAAACTAGAGAGGAAGCCATTAATAAAATGAAAAGGGCATTAGATGAGTTTGTAATAGAAGGGGTAAAAACCACCATTCCTTTTCACCGACAATTAATGGATCATCCGGATTATTTAGCAGGAAACTATACCACTAAATTTATGGAAACTTTCAAAATGGAAAAACCTGAAGAAGAAGAATAAATCAAAAAAAACCCTAATTTTAAGGGTTTTTTTTGCAATAATAGGTAGCCTTTCCCCAGTAAAATTTGAATGAAAAGAATTAGGAATAGGCAACAATTTAAAAAAAAAGCCTGTATTTAATTAAATAGATAAAATGAAGCGTAAAACATTTTTTCTTGCCCAAAAAGATAATTTATTAAAAAAAATCCTATCTTGCTACACTAATTTGCTTAGTACCAATACTTATGAAAAAAACAGCCAGTCCCATACTTGTTTTCATAATCTTTCTTTTTTTCTCTTGTTCTTCCGACAATTATGTGGAGGATCCTATTGAAGAAATTCCTGAAGTATCTCCCGTAAATTTTGATATAACCGCGGTTCCTTATGCCACCCTTTCAGAATATAACTTTTATGAAGGAGCTATGACTAATTTAAATCCTGTTTATGGTGTGGTGCCTTATGATTTAATAACACCTCTTTTTACAGATTATGCACATAAAAAAAGATTTATTTGGATGCCAAATAATGTAAAGGCAAATTATGTTTCTGATAGTGAAATTTTTAATTTCCCAATAGGAACTATGATAATTAAGAATTTTTATTATGACAATGTACAACCCAATAATGAAACAAAAATACTTGAAACAAGAGTTCTTATAAAAAAATCAGACGGATGGGTTTTTGCTGAATATATTTGGAATGAAGACCAAACAGAAGCTGTCCTTGACATGACTGGTAGAAACGTTCCAATTGCGTGGACACAAAATGGCGAAACAAAAAGCGTAAATTACAGAATTCCCTCACAGTTTGAATGTTTAACCTGCCACAAAAGTGCTGGATTAAAAATTCCTATTGGCCCTAAACCACAAAATATTAATACTAATTTCGACTATACAGAAGGACCTAAAAATCAGCTAACTAAATGGGAAGAAATGGGCTATTTAGACAGCAACTATCCTTCCTCCATAACCACCACTGTAAAATGGGATGACCCTTCTCAACCTCTCGATTTAAGAATGCGATCTTACTTTGACAGTAATTGCGCCCATTGCCATGTAACCAATGGTCATTGCGATTATAGACCTATACGATTGTCTTTTAATGAATCTTCAAACCCAATAAATTTAGGAATCTGCGTAGAACCTCAAGAGGATATTAGCCTATGGTTAGACGTAAATCCAACGCATATTATAGCACCGGGAGATATTGAAAATTCAGTAATATATCACCGAATGAATACCACCGAAGATGCTATAAAAATGCCATTGATGGGACGGTCATTAGTTCACGAAGAAGCTATTAATTTAGTAGTAGAGTGGATTAACTCTCTGCCAAATACCTGTCAATAAAACTTTAATTTAAAACCAAAATCAACCTATGAAAAAAATTACTTTTTGTTTGTTTGCTATACTAGGTATAACAAATTTTACCCTTGCTCAAGTTAGTTTTACTTCTCAAAGTATTGCCACTACAGGTCAATATAGCATTTGTGCTGTAGATATGAATGGCGATTATCTGGATGATATTGTTTCTGTATCCGCCACTAATATTCAAATATTCTATCAAAATTTAGATGGAACGTTCGCCGAAACAAATATCACAACAACCCCTGCTGATTATTTGCCTTCTTGGAGTATTGCCGCCGGCGATTTAACCGGGAACGGACATAATGATTTACTTTATGGCGGAGGTAGCGGTGTAACCTTTATGATAGCAAATGGAGATGGTACCGCCTATACCGAAGTATCCGGTCCTGAATTTGTTTTTTCGCAACGATCTAACTTTGTAGATATAAATAATGATGGTCATCTGGATGCTTTTGTTTGCCACGATGTTGCCCCTAATGTATATTATATCAATGATGGATTAGGTAATTTAACCTTCAACCAAGGTGGAATAGGCGATTATCCTTCAGGAGGACATTATGGGTCTCTTTGGGTAGATTATAATAATGATGGAGATATAGACATGTTTATGGCAAAATGTGGTGGTGAACCCGCAAGAAGAACCAACCAACTCTTTAAAAATAATGGCGATGGAACTTTTACTAATGTGGCAGTGGAAGCAGGACTAGATGATTTAATTCAAACTTGGTCTGCTGCAGTAGGGGACTTTGATAACGACGGGCATATGGACATGCTTGTAGGAGCAAGTTCTTTTGCCGATGGTGGTCACAAATTAATGCGTAATAATGGCGATGGTACTTTTTCTGACGTAACGGCAGGATCTGGATTTGATATTTTTAACGGCACAAGCGTTGAGCACGCTACCTATGATTTTAATAATGATGGATATCTTGACATTTTTGGAAATTCAAACTCTGTCTTTATTAACAATGGCGATTTCACCTTTACACTAGTTGCGGTTCCTTTTTCAGGTGCTGCTGTTGGCGATTTTAATAATGACGGCTCATTAGATACTTTTAGAAATGGAACTATTTTTTATAATACCGGGAATGCAAACAACTGGATTACAATAAATACACAAGGTGTTCAAAGTAATTTAAATGGTATTGGTGCACGCATAGAAGTGTATAGTGCATTAGGCACACAAATTAGAGACGTTAGAAGCGGTGAAGGATTCAAATATATGAGTTCCTTAAACACGCATTTTGGTATTGGTTTAGACACCCAAATAGATCAAATTATCATAAGATGGCCGTCTGGCATTGTTGATGTGATTGAAAATCCGCAAATAAACGCCTCTTTTTTAGCCATTGAAGGAGAACATATATTAGGAACAAATGACCAAACTATTTCTACTGTTTCTTTGTTTCCTAATCCAACTAATGACCAGCTTAATATAATCTATAAAGGAGCTTTAATAGGTTCTATAGCTACCATATATGATGTTTCCGGAAGAAGTATCCATTCAGAAATAATAAAGGATAATTCTATAAATGTGAAAAATTTAAGTGCAGGCACTTATTTTTTAAACTTAAATGTAGAAGGAAAATCAACTACGCTGCGTTTTATTAAAAAATAGAATCATTTTGAAAACCAAAAAACCCTTTGATGCAAATCAAAGGGTTTTTTTGTACATACAAATACATCTTATTTTAAAGGCAACTCTTTATAACCCATATTGTAAAAAATAAATCCAAAAACATCTGCATTAAAATCAATTGTTTTAGAAACAGGCGTACCAGCTCCATGTCCCGCATCTACTTCAATGCGAATTAGTTTTGGAGAAATGCCATTATCCTTAGCTTGTAAAGCAGCAGCATATTTAAATGAATGTGCAGGCACTACACGATCATCATGGTCGCCTGTGGTTACCATTATGGCAGGGTATGCCACTCCTTCTTTAACATTGTGCACAGGCGAATATGCTTTTAAATATTGAAACATCTCTTTACTGTCTGCCGATGTGCCATAATCATAAGCCCATCCAGCTCCTGCTGTAAAAGTGTGGTAACGCAACATGTCCATAACACCCACTTGAGGAATACCGACTTTAAATAAATCAGGGCGTTGATTCATAACAGCTCCTACTAATAAACCACCATTAGATGCACCGCGAACCGCTAAATAATTACTGGAAGTATATTTTTTAGCAATTAAATATTCTGCTGCAGCAATAAAGTCATCAAATACATTCTGTTTGTTTAATTGGATGCCTGCATCATGCCATTTTCTACCGTATTCACCACCTCCACGAATATTAGGAACAGCATAAACACCTCCTTGTTCCATCCAAACGGCATTGGTGATAGAAAAACTTGGCGTTAAACTTATGTTGAAACCCCCATAACCATAAAGAATAGTTGGGTTGTTTCCATCTAGGGTCAATCCTTTTTTATGCGTGATAATCATCGGTATTTTTGTGCCATCTTTAGAAGTATAAAACACTTGATTTGATTCATAATCCTCCGGATTGAAATCTATTTTTGGGTTCCAAAATAGTTCTGAATCACCACTTTTTGGTTCTAAACTATAAATAGTAGTAGGGGTATTATAATTGGAGAAAGAATAATAAAGTACCTCGGCTTCTTTTTTCCCTCTAAAACCACTGGCAGTTCCAACTCCCGGAAGTACTATTTCTCTTATTTGATTTCCTTCATAATCATATTGAAATACTTTAGAGATGGCATCTACCATATAGCTGGCAAAAAAGAAACCACTTCCTTTAGAAGGACTTAAAACATATTCGGTTTCAGGTATAAAATCTTCCCAGTTTTCCATTCCCGGATTTGTCGCATCAACGGTAATAATTCGTTGGTTTGGAGCATTTAAATTGGTTACCACATAAAGTTTGCTTTTATTGTTTTCAAGCACATAGGAGGAGAAATCAAATCCGGTTATTAAAGGAATAACCTTTCCATCTTTTTGTTCTAAATCTATCAAGTATAATTCATTACCACTGGTAGAAACCGATCTAGAAATAATTAAATACCGATTGTCTTCGGTAACAGTTCCACCTATATAACGTCCTTTTTCTGAATCTTTTTTTCCAAAAACTATTGCATCCTCTTTTTGGGCAGTCCCTATTTTATGAAAATATAATTTATGTTCTGCTGTTTTGGCAGATAGTTGACTTCCTTTTGGTTTGTCGTATGTGGAATAATAGAACCCCTCATCTCCTTTCCAAGACAAATCGGAAAACTTTAAATCTTTTAAAGAATCTCCTATAATGTTTTTTGTTTCTACATCTATAACTACCACTTTTCGCCAGTCACTGCCGCCTTCTGAAATGGAATAGGCAGCTAATTTTCCGCTTTTAGAAAAACTCAAATCGTCTAATGAGGTAGTGCCATCTTTAGAAAAAGTGTTTGGATCCAGAAAAATTTCCTCTGTATCCCCTTTTTTCTTATATACTACATAATGGTTTTGAAGGCCGTCGTTTTTGTAATAAAAAGTGTTCTCTCCCTCTACAAATGGGGAACTGATTTTCTCGTAATTCCAAAGTGCAGATAAACGATTTTTCAACGCCTCACGATACGAAATTTGGTTTAAGTAACCAAAGGTTACTTCGTTTTGGGCTTTTACCCAAGCTCCAGTTTGTTCAGAGCGATCATCTTCCAGCCATCGGTATGGGTCTTTTACTACCTCGCCAAAATAGGTGTCTGTGCTGTCCACTAGCTTTGTTTCAGGATAATCCAATGTAATAACGGTTTCTTTTTTATCCTCTTTACAACCCAAAAAAAAGGAGGAGGTGAGCACAAGAATTAATATGTTTCTCATTTGTAGAATTTTTGATTGCTACAAATTTAGGAAAAAAAAGAAGCATATTTAATGAAAAAGCGGGGTATATCGAGGCCAATGTTTATAAATTAGAAGAATATTAAGAATTACAACTAACAAGGCTCCAAATATATTGGGAATATCTAAAAACATATGAAAGAGCAATATATTAATGGAAATAGGAACCAAGAGTAAAAGGGCAAAGGCAACCCATTTATTCAAGAGCAGAAGAATACTAACCACTACTTCAATGACGCCAACAAAAGGAAGAACATAACCGGTTGCGTTTAGTGAGCTCATAAACTCAGCTGCGTGTTCAGGGAGTTCAGGCATTGGCAAAAAAAATAAAAACTTATTTAAGCCGAAAACAAATAAAATTAGAGCTAGTAAAAAACGAAGAATCTTGGTGAAATTAGAGTTCATAGGAAGGATGGTTTTTGGTTAGGAATCTTAATTTTGCTAAAGATAAAATAAAGATAGGAAAACCATTGGAAATAAACAACTTGTACTATAAAGTGACGTCCTTTTTCAAAATTTTATGGTGAGAAACTAAATATTCTGCTATTTGTATAGCGTTTGTTGCAGCTCCTTTTCTGAGATTATCACTCACAATCCATACATTTAAAGTGTTTGGTTGTGAAGCATCTTTTCTAATTCTCCCAACAAAAACATCGTTTTTTCCTTTGGCATAAATAGGCATAGGATAAATGGAAAGCTCCGGATTGTCCTGAACTACAATACCGGGTGTGTTATGAAGAATAGTCCGGATTTCGGTAACATCAAAATCATTTAAAAATTCAATATTTACAGATTCGCTATGCCCACCAATCACAGGGATTCTTATGGCTGTTGCTGTTATTGCAATGGTTTTATCATCAAGTATTTTTTGTGTTTCTCGTACTAACTTCATTTCTTCTTTTGTATATCCGTTTTCTTCAAAAGTATCACATTGTGGGATGGCATTTTGGTGTATTGGGTAGGGATATGCCATTTCTCCCTTACAATTTTTATATTCGTTTTCTAATTGATTTACTGCCTTCACCCCTGTTCCGGTTATAGATTGGTAGGTAGAAACAACGACTCTTTTTATGCCGTATTTTTTATGTAATGGCGCTAATGTCATCACTAACTGTATGGTGGAGCAGTTAGGGTTTGCTATTATTTTATCGTCAGAAGTTAGTGTGCTTGCATTGATTTCAGGAACAATTAGTTTTTTTGACATATCCATTCGCCATGCAGACGAATTGTCTATAACTGTAGTGCCAACTGCTGCAAATTTTGGCGCCCAAGTTAATGAGGTATCACCACCTGCAGAAAATAGTGCAATATCCGGTTTTGCTAATACGGCCTCGGCAAGTCCTATAACTTGGTGTTCTTTTCCTAGAAATGAAATTTTCTTTCCAACCGATTTTTCAGAAGCTACCAAAAACAATTCGGAAATCGGGAAGTTACGTTCTTTTAAAACCTGAAGCATTACCTCACCTACCATACCTGTTGCGCCAACTACTGCTATTTTCATAAATTTTCCACCTGCAAACGCGGGGTGCTCCTTTTTTAAATGGTTTTTTTCTAATCGAAAAGCGTCTTTATAAACATTCAAGCAAAGGTAAAAATTACTCCCATCAATTGCTATGAATTTAAAAAAAACCGCTTCTTTTGAAGCGGCTTTAGGTTAGAATATGTAATGAGCGGTATTATTTTTTTAATAAATCTCTTATTTCTGCTAAAAGTTCTTCTTGCGATGGACCTTTTGGAGAAGCAGGAGCTTCAACCTTAGGTTTTTTCGTTTTATTATAGGCTTTTACAATAATAAATAAGACAAGACCTACGGTTACTAAATTGATAAGTGTATTTATCCAAGAACCATAACGTATGGCATTTTCAGGTATTGTTACAGTTCCATCGCCGGCAACAGAAGCTTCCGTAAGAATTATTTTCAAATCAGCAAAATCCATGCCCCCTGCAAAATGTCCAACTATTGGCATCATGATGTCGGCTACAAATCCGTTTACCATAAGACCAACTGCACCGGCTAAAATTACCGCAACAGCAAGATCAATCACGTTGCCGGTCATAATAAAATTCTTAAATTCTTTTAACATATAAAAGGGTTTAATGGTTCGTTAGTGAAAAATAAAAATAAATTTAAAAATAAAAAAAATTAATACGTAAAAATTCGTTTTACTCTAGGTGAAATCGCTGTAATAATTTCATAAGAAATAGAATGTATTCTAGAAGCAAATTCTTCGGCGGTTGCATTCTTTTCGCCAAAAACTTGAACTTCATCACCTTCTTCACAGGCTATGTTTGTTATGTCCACCATTAACATATCCATACAAATATTACCAATCATTGGTGCTTTTTTTCCGTGAATTGTTACAAACCCATTTCCTTTGCCGTAGGCTCTGTTGATGCCGTCTGCATGCCCCAGAGGAAGAGTAGCGGTTTTCATTTCTTTTTCTGCAATAAATCCAAAATTATACCCTACACTTTCGCCTTTTCTGATGGTGTGAATTTGTGAAATGATGGTTTTTAAAGTAGCTATTGGGCGTAAATTTTTATTTTCTTTCTCGCAGTTGCCAAAACCATAAAGACCAATTCCGCTACGTACCATATTAAATTGTGCATTTGGGAAGTTAAAAATTCCGGAAGTGTTTAGCGTATGTCTTAGCGGCGAATAATCAAGTTTACTCATTAAATATTCCGAAGCGGTTTTAAAATCATTAATTTGCTTTTCAGCGAAATCTCTATTTTCGATATCCTCACTAGCGGCTAGATGTGAAAAAATGGATTTTATTTTTACCGCTTTTGTTTTAGAAACTGCCTCTAATATAAAGTTAACTTCATTCGTTGAATACCCAATTCGGTTCATGCCTGTATTTATTTTAAGATGAATAGGATAGTTTTCTAGATTTTCCGACTCCGCAAAAGCAATAAACCGATCTAACATTAACGGCGAATATATACTGGGCTCTAAGCAATGCTGAACAATTTTATCAAAATTTATCGTTTGTGGATGTAGCACCAAAATAGGGGTTTGCACGCCGCTTTCACGCAAAACAACACCCTCAGAAGCATAAGCAACTGCAAAATAGTCTATCCCTAATTCTTCTAGTTTTTTGGCGACAACCACACTATCACTTCCATAAGCGGATGCTTTTACAACCGCCATAAGTTTGGTGCCTTTCTGTAATTTAGAAGTAATGTATTGAAAATTATGTGTCAGAGCACGTAAGTCAATTTCTAATGTAGTTTCTGTGGCTTTTGGCATATCAGGTGTGCTTTTTTGAAGAAATTTGTTCCGGGTCGTTCACTTGCATCTTCTTTATTTTTTCATTGAGCATGGCTTTGTAGTAGGCGGCTCTGCTTAACGGTTCGTATTCTTCGGTTTCTCCAAGCATCACTAAATTGTCATTAGCAGTTTTCCGAAAACTGTATTGCGCTAGATTTCCGGTTCTGGTACAAACAGCATGCACTTTAGTAACATATTCGGCTGTTGCCATTAATGCGGGCATCGGACCAAAAGGGTTTCCTTTAAAATCCATGTCTAATCCTGCAACAATGACCCGAACGCCCCTGTTAGCAAGATCGTTACAAACTTTAATGATTTCATCATCAAAAAATTGCGCCTCATCAATGCCTACGACATCACAATTATCAGCAAGAATAGGAATATTTGCAGCTGCCGGTACAGGAGTAGACCTAATTTCATTACTGTCGTGTGACACAACCATGTCATCATCGTAACGTTTGTCAATAGCGGGTTTAAAAATTTCTACCCTTTGTTTGGCAAACTGAGCTCGTTTCAGCCTCCGTATCAGCTCTTCTGTCTTCCCGGAAAACATAGAGCCACAAATAACTTCAATCCACCCAAATTGCTCTTTCTGATTTACTGTATTTTCGAGAAACATTTTGTATTTTTCAATGCGAAAACTAATTCTAGTTTCGTTATCCTTAAGTAGCGTAAATTTATGAAAAACAAAAGTTGCTACACAAATTAATTAATAAAGTTATGAAGAAGCATCTAGAGGAAAAATTACAGCATTTAGCAAAAGAAATTTTAGAAAATCAAAACGTCACTAACTACCAAGCTTTGCGAGAAAAAACCTTGGCTTTATATGATTTATTAACCTTACAATTGTACGCAGATAAATACATACAAAGCGAAATGGATGAAGAGACAATGGAAGCTATGGATTCAAAAACTTTTGAGCAACAGGGTCAAATAGACGATCCTTTTCCTATGGAAACCACGAGGTATGAAGAAAGTTTGGCAGAACCGTTAATAGAAAAAATAAAGGATATCGTAGCACAAATGCCCGATGAAACCCAAGAAATAGATAAAATGTTAGAAGAAGTGCTTCCACAAAAAAAAGCCGCAAGTAAAGAATTAGAAGATTTTGCGAAAGACTATCAACAAATGCCCACTTTTGAAAGAAAAGAACTTCCAAAATCGGATCAGCCTTTTGTGTCACCAAAGGAAGAAAAAGCAGTTTTTACTAAAGATCCAAACAGACCCAAATCCTTAAATGATCGCTTAAACAACACCATTAATATAGGTTTAAATGACCGTTTGGCGTTTATAAAGCATCTTTTCAATAATAATGCAGATGAATACCATCGGGTAATCTCGCAATTAACCACAATGGACAGTTTTGAAGAAGCTAAAAACTTTTTAGAAACTCTAGTAAAACCAGATTATAATAATTGGTTAGGAAAAGAAATTTATGCAGAACGTTTTGTTGTAATTATAGAAAAACGATTTAATTAGCCGGAGTTATGGAGCTATATTGTTTCCATTTAGTTTTATAAACATCAAATTTTTAAATAAAAATAATATATGGGTAAACTTTATTTAGTTCCAACACCAATAGGAAATTTAGAAGACATAACCTTACGCGCCATACGAATTCTTAAAGAAGTGGATGTCATTCTTGCAGAAGACACAAGAACCAGCGGGAAACTTTTAAAACAGTATGACATTAGCACTCCCATGCATTCGCACCATATGCATAATGAACACAAAACGGTTGAAAACATAGTAAAAAGAATGCAAGGAGGTGAAATAGTGGCGCTAATCACCGATGCAGGCACGCCAGCTATAAGCGACCCGGGATTTCTGTTAACACGCGCTTGCGTAGCTGCAGGAGTTGAAGTAGATTGTCTTCCCGGAGCTACAGCTTTTGTTCCGGCTTTAGTGAACAGTGGATTGCCAAATGATAAATTTGTTTTTGAAGGCTTTTTACCGGTAAAAAAAGGACGACAATCTCGTTTGCAAATTTTGGCAGAAGAAACCCGAACCATGATTTTTTATGAATCGCCACACAAACTGGTTAAATCCTTAGCGCAGTTTGTAGAAATTTTTGGAGAAGAAAGAAAGATATCTGTTTCCAGAGAAATAAGTAAACTTCACGAAGAAACTGTTCGAGGTAGCCTTGCCGAAGTTTTATTGCATTTTGAAAATAAACCCCCAAAAGGAGAATTAGTAGTGGTTTTGGCAGGAAAATAAATAGAAAGTTTTCTTGTTGAATGATTTTCTTGTGTGTTTATCAAACATTTTACAACATAAATCTCCATTATTATTTAATAATCAAGTAACTTATTTCAAACTCACGTTAAATAGCATTAAAAAAAGCCTTTGATAGTAGATATTTCGTAAATTGTTATGGTTTTTTAAAAACGGCTACTCCCTGTAACTTTTATTCTAAAATAACCCGGAAAACTTTTTCTTTTTTTATTAAATAAAATTCGATTATCAATTATGAAAACACTGTTATTTTTCCCCATTTTTTTTACCACTTTGCTTGGGTTTAGCCAAGATTTTAATAAAGATTTAGACGCCATTAGTGAATTAGAGGCAAAGTCGGCTCTTTCTATACTAACGAATAAAGTAAATTTAAACACAGGCAATTACGATTTAAAATACCATCGGTTAGAATTTAATGTTAATCCATCGCAAGCATTTATCTCTGGTGATGTGACTTCCTATTTTATCGCCAAAGAAAACATGAATGAAATCACCTTTGATCTTTCCGACAATATGGTGGTTTCGCAAGTATCTCAACGAGGTAATTTGCTTTCCTTTGTTCAAAACAGCAATGATGAACTCGTTATTACCTTCCCACAAGTTCAAAACCTAGGAGTTTTAGATTCCTTAACGATAAGTTATTCCGGCAATCCCATAAGCTCCGGGTTTGGTTCGTTTGAACAAAGCACTCATAATGGTGCACCAATTATTTGGACACTTTCTGAGCCCTATGGCGCAAAAGGTTGGTGGCCTTGCAAACAGGATTTAAATGATAAAATTGACAGTATAGATGTGTTCATAACCTCACCAAGATTTAATGCATTTAACGATGAAAACATAGCAGTTTCTAATGGATTGGAGCAAGGTCAGGTCATTCAAGGAGCCAATAAAACAACACATTTTAAACATCAATATCCTATTCCTGCTTATTTAATTGCTATTGCCGTTACAAATTATGCTGTTTATTCTCATCTTGTTGCAAACAACGGAAATCCATTTGATGTGGTAAACTATGTGTACCCAGAAAATTTAGCATCTGCACAATCTAGTACACCGGTTACTGTAAATCTTATTAATCTTTATGCCAGTTTGTTTGAACCTTATCCGTATGCAGATGAAAAATATGGGCATGCCCAATTTGGTTGGGGTGGAGGTATGGAGCACACAACAGTTTCTTTTATGGGAGGATTTAGCCGAGGTTTAATTGCCCATGAGTTAGCACACCAATGGTTTGGAGATAAAGTAACTTGTGGCAGTTGGAAAGATATTTGGCTAAACGAAGGATTTGCCACGTATTTATCCGGAATGGTAATAGAAAATTTTGACGGCAATATACCATTTAGAACATGGAAACAAGACCGAACTGCTTCTATAACCTCAGCGACAGATGGCGCTGTTTATCTTACCGATCAGGACACTACTGATGTGAATAGAATATTTAATAGTAGATTGACCTATAATAAAGGAGCTATGGTGCTTCATATGCTTCGAAAAAAACTTGGAGACATCCCCTTTTTTCAAGGACTAAAAAATTATTTAGCTCACCCCGACCTTTCTTATGGCTATGCAAAAACCGAAGATTTAATCACCATCATGGAAGCAGAATCCGGATTGGATTTAACCGAGTTTTTTAACGACTGGATTTACAACCAAGGATATCCTACCTATTCTATTTCTTGGAATCAGCCCAATAGCAATTTTATAAACATACAAATAGCTCAAACGCAAAGCCATCCTTCGGTGGCATTTTTTGAAGCACCGGTTCCCTTGCGACTTTTTGGAACACAAGGAGAGATTTTAAACATAGTGCTCGATAACACGGTTAATATGGAAGAGTTTTCAACGGCTATAAATTTTACTGTTCAAGCCATTTTGTTTGACCCCGAAGCCGATTTAATTTCAAAAAACAACCAAGTGATTTTAGGCACAAATGATTTTCAACTTGCTCAAAATGTGATAGTTTATCCTAATCCTTCCACAGAAGTGATACATATTCAGCATCCTGAAAACATTTCTTTTAGCGAAATTCAAATTTTTAATGTTGTAGGGCAAAAGGTCTATCAAAATATGTTTTCTGAAACGGTGGATATTTCCTCTCTGCCTACTGGAGTCCTTTTTGTTCGGCTTAATTCTGACCAAGGAATAGTTACTAAATTGGTGGTAAAAAAATAAGAATCTCTTTATATACATTTACTTACCTAATACTCTTGAGAAAAGAAAGCGTTTTTGCTCCTTAGTAAGGATTATTTTCCCGGAGTTTTCTTTGGCTATGCTATTTTTAATTGCGTATTTTTGAGAAAACAAGCCCTAAAAGCCTAAAATATGGATCACATAGTCACCACCCAATGGAAACAAAATTTACAATTTGAATCAGACAACCCTTCTGGGCACTCTGTTATTATGGATACTTCTGCCGAAAATGGGGGGAATGGCAGCGGACTTTCTCCGAAAGCGATGATGTTATCCTCCTTAGCAGGTTGCTCCGGATTAGATGTTATTTCTGTTTTAAACAAAATGAAAGTCACTCTTGACGACTTTAAAATAATTGTCACAGGCAAACTCACCGAGGAACATCCTAAATATTACCATAGTGTTACCGTAGCGTATCATTTTTATGGAAGCAATTTAGAGAAAGAAAAAATAAAAAAAGCAGTAGATTTATCCGTAGAAAAATATTGTGGCGTCATGGAAATGTTTAGAAAATTTGCAACAGTAAACATCGAAATGCATTATAATTAAAATAAAAAAACTTTGAAAAGCGCTACTAGAAATCTATTTTGACATTGAATTTTAAAAACGTACTTTAATTTTCCTAAAAACCAATAAAACGAATATTTAATAAATCCAAAATCTAACATCTGACATCAAAAATCATTATGCGTTGGACTCTAAAACCAAAACCGGAAGAAAATAAAGTGATCCAACTCGCTAAAGACCTTGGCGTGGAGGAATCCATTGCATTTCTATTAGTTCAAAGAGGAATTGAAACTTATGAAGATGCAAAACTGTTTTTTCGTCCTTCCTTGGACCAACTTCATGACCCTTTTTTGATGAAAGATATGGATTTAGCAGTTGCACGCATTGTAAAGGCGATTGCTAACGAGGAAAACATCTTAGTATTTGGCGATTATGATGTAGATGGCACCTCAGCCGTAGCACTTATGTCCTCTTTTTTACTTTCCTATTACCCTAATATAGCAACCTACATTCCTGACCGGTATGACGAAGGATATGGCATTTCCTTTAAAGGAATAGATTTTGCCCAAGACAATAATTTTTCCTTAATCATTGCCTTAGATTGTGGTATCAAAGCCATTGAAAAAGTAGCCTACGCTAATGAAAAAGACATTGATTTTATTATCTGCGATCACCACCGACCCGGCGACCAGCTCCCAAAAGCCGTTGCCGTTTTAGACCCAAAAAGAGACGATTGCAACTATCCGTATGATGAACTTTGCGGCTGTGGCGTTGGGTTTAAGCTCATTCAGGCACTGGCTGGCAAAAGAGGGTTGCATATAGAAGATTTGCTATTGTATTTAGATTTGGTGGCTACAGCCATAGGAGCAGATATAGTTCCGATTACTGGCGAAAACAGGGTGTTAGCCTATTTTGGGTTGCAGGTAATTAATTCTAATCCTAGAGCCGGGTTTCAAGCCATCATTCAAAACCTGAAAAAGGAAAAACTGTGTATAAACGATGTAGTTTTTATCATAGCTCCCCGCATCAATGCCGCCGGAAGAATGAAACACGGGCAACATGCGGTAGATTTAATGACAGAAATTAATGTAGAACAAGCTGTTTTATATGCAAAAGAAATAGAAGAATTTAATACAGACCGAAGAAGCGCCGATCAAGATATAACGCTTCAAGCACTTGAATTAATAAAAACCAATGGAGAGGAAAACCGATTTACTACCGTTGTTTATCAAGAAGACTGGCACAAAGGAGTTATAGGAATAGTAGCCTCCAGACTTACGGAAACCTACTATCGGCCAACCTTAGTGTTTACAAAAAGCGGTGAAAAACTTGCCGCAAGTGCCCGTTCCGTAAAACATTTTGATGTGTATAACGCCATTGAAGCCTGTGAAGATTGTCTGGAACAATTTGGCGGGCATAAATATGCGGCGGGATTAACTTTACTGCCAGAACAATTTGAAGCGTTTAAACAAAAATTTGAAGAAGTAGTTGCCGCAACAATCGACAAAAAACTTTTAACGCCTGAGATTTCTATAGACATGGAAATTGATTTACACCAAATTACACCCAAATTTTATCGCGTTTTAAAACAATTTGGCCCCTTTGGTCCCGGAAACATGACCCCGGTATTTTTAACCCAAAACCTAAAAGATACCGGTTGGGGAAAACAAGTAGGCACAGAAAGCAACCATCTTAGAGTTACATTGCAACAAAACAACACCAATACATTTGTGGGTATTGGTTTTGGAATGGGCGATAAATTTGAACTAATCCAAGACAAAAAACTCTTTAAAGCGGTATATTCACTTGATGAAAACGAATGGAATGGAACTACAACGATACAGTTGCGGTTAAGGGATTTGAAGGAGTGAAAATATATAGCCTATTAAAGTATGGAATAGTTTTAATTGGCGTAAAGAGCTATTGAAAGGAAGGATTGCGAACCGTCGAATACGAGGTTTGTATCCCGAGGCTTCGGGAGTGTCGTGAGACCTGCCTGCCAATAGTTAGAAGCGAACTCCGCACCTAATCAGGGGCGGAGTCATCCACTTGATGTGTGCAACCATTTATTTATTTAATATTAATTTTTTAGTTATTACTCTTCCATCCTCAAACTGAATTTGCAAAAAATACAATCCGTTTTTTTTGTTTAACAAACTTAGGGTTTGCTGCTGTTTTGCTTCAGTTAAGTTTTCAATATAAACGGTGCGCCCGTTTATGTCAACTAAAGTTATATTAATCATTTTTTTACCAATAGAGTTTAGTTCCACAGACCCTGTTGATGGATTTGGAAGCATAATGAAATTTAATTTTACATAATCCCTAACGGATAAAATAACATTGTTGTAATATGCTTGATTTCCTTCTGAATTTGTAAATATGAGAGACGTTGTGTTATTTGTTTGATTAACTATGGAATAAATATACGTGTTGAAAGGTAAATCCGATATAGGTTCATTCAATACAAAAAAATACAAATCTTGATATATACTATTTTCATTTAAACTACAACCGCCTAAAGTAAATCCAGCCGGACTCATTTCAAATTGGTCTGAACCAATAAACATAACTGTTGAATTCATTTGATCGCAAACGGTGGTTACCAATTGGTTAGGTTCAAAAAAATCCAGAGCGATGTAGTTCACCTCATCGTTTGAAGGAGGAAAGTGCTCGACACTATCTATCACAAGTTTTTCAAGATACCATGTATTTTCAAAAAGTTGCGGGTCTTGTGCGTAAAGGCTGGATGATTGCGGATTTAGGATTGTATATTGCAGATTAAGAGTAAATAGCAACACCAGTACCAATTTTATATTTAAAAAAGTTTTCATAATTAAATGTTTTTTTAGGAAGCAAACTCTTTTTCATTACTGTTGGAGATGTTATTTTCTTTCCAGTTTGGATGCATCATTACAAAAGCCTTAACGGCATTATTAAATTCTTTCATCACCTCAACGGTGATATTTTTTTAGTAACATCATTTTGTACCGTTCTTTGTAACTTATGGGGATACTCTTTTATAGTTTTATCATTTAACTTAGGGTTTATAACTGACTTTAATTTTATACAAAATTTTTGAATTTAGCACTTATTTCGATATTGTGGTTATGTTCACTGTTACTTTTCTTTAAACCGTTTGTATTTACCTATACACGCTACAACGCAACCTTCGGCCCAAAGCAATAAATAATCACCATCATATTCTATTTTATGATATCCTTGAAATTGATTGTTTTCACAATTGAATGAGATTAATAAATTATACTCTAAATTGTCTTCAACAGAATAACTGCCATTACAATTAAATAGATTACTTTCTAGGGTGTTATCCTCATTGAATTGATAAAAATAACCATTATCAATAATTTCCCATGTTCCTTCAGCACCCTCACTACTATACCATTCAATCAGTTGCCATTTGCCTATAAGTGTATTTTCTGAATTTTCATTGACATCAGAGGTAGTACAGGATAGTTGCATTCCAATAAAAGTGATTAAGATAAAATAAACTGTTTTCATAATTATACGTTTTTAGTGTTGAACAAGTAATTGCATTTGAATGATTTCTGTGCCATTATAAAAGTGCAGAAAATAAATACCGTTTGGCAAATCTATGGTGCTTATTGTTTTTTCAGCATTTTGTGATTCTCCATAATACATAAGATTAGAACACATATCATAAATATAGATATAATAGGTGCCTTCAGGATATTGACTAAAGTCTAGTGAAAATTTATCATCCGCTGCATTTGGATAGGGTACAACAATAGGCAATGGTCCTGAACCACCGCCATTAGTATCGTGACTCACGGGGATGTATTGAACGCCACCAACTCCACATTTATTAACCCCCATCACTTGCACATAACCACTATGTTCTCCATAACCTGTAAATACGTGAGAGTTAAAGCGAGTGTTGTTGGGTCACAATTGCGCTTGGATGCGCTTGGATGCTTGATATTTCATAATCTTTAAATAAATTGTATTTAAACTTAAAAAAAATAGTATAAATAACATTATTTTAACATAAAATTTTACTTAACTAAGTTCAAACAATAAGGGCAACAGATAACAAATATCGGAAAGCTAATATGACTCTATAGCGTAGGTATAAAAATTATAATTTATATTTGTTATTATAAAATGCAATGATTATGAACTTAGAAGCAGATTTAAAGTGGATACATCAGGAATTGGATAAGGTAAAAGACCCTGCGTTTATTGAAGCGATAAAAAACATGTTCAAATACCGAAGCCATGTGTCAACAGAACGCATCAGTTTGGAGCAATACAATGATGAGATAGATGTCTCTATTGCACAAATAGAAACCGGGAAGACTTACACACATCAGGAAATGGATGACCGCATCAAACAATGGGCAAAACAATAATCTGGACACACCAAGCAGACGCAGATCTCAATGAAGCTTTTTTAGATTTATTAGACCAAAGCCAGTCTATTAAAACAACCATCCGAATTATTGCAGAAATCTTCCAATCCACGGCTATTTTAGCAACCAATTCTGAAATCTATAAGTTAGACACACTTAAGAATAACAACAAGGGTAATATAAGAACTTACGAAAAACACACTTACAGAATATCCTACCTTGTCGACGAAAAACACGTTTATATCATTCGTGTACGTTATGCAAGAAAAGAACCCTTAGAATATTGATTAAACAACATTGTTCTCACTCCCCTGAGTTTATGAAAAGAACCCTATTTTTTGCAGTTTTAATTTTTTTGATTTCCTGCAACAATAATTTTGTTTATTACTCAGATACTTTTCACAAAGAAAGTTATCAAATTATTGAGATAGCTTTATTGGAATCAAGATCTTTAGAATATGACAATAGGCCTATTGAAGTTAGTGGTTATTTACACATGGATATTGAAAATTTGTATATTTACATAAACGATAAAAATAAAATATGGTTAGATTTTAATTTTTTTGAACCACTCAAAAACGATAAAAATGATGTTTTAAATGGGAAAAAATTAATGTCTTTAAAAGGAAGAGAAATTAAAGTTAGGGGTATTTATAAACAAAATAAAAAAGGTCATTTAGCAGTTTATAAAGGCGGCATTACCAATATTACTTTACTTGAAAGTCTGTAATAAATATTTTTTTCTTTACTGCAGAATTTTATTGAATTTTGAAGGGGTTTTTGGAGAAAAAATTAATTAATTTTCTTTAGAACAGCCGGCTCGAAAGTTTTCAGTTCAAACGTATTTCCATCAAACACCCCATAAGTAAAATGGGTAATCCAATCGCCTAGGTTGATATAACTGGAGTTTTCACCCACCTTGATTTCCATCGGAAAGTGGCGATGACCAAAGATAAAGTAGTCGTAATGCTTTGTTTCTAATTTTCGCTTGGCATATATGGCTAGCCATTCATTTTCTTCTCCTAGAAATTCTTTGTCTTCTTCTCCGGAGATTAACTTATTTTTTACCGATAGGTGTTTTGCAATTGCCACGGCAATATCAGGATGTGTCCATTTAAAAAGCCACTGAAAAACAGGATTTTTAAACACTTTTTTCATTCGTTTAAACCCTTTGTCGTTGGGTCCTAATCCATCGCCATGCCCTATAAAAAAGGTTTTTCCGTGAAGTACAAATTCTTTAGGCTCATGAAACACCTGAATTTGGAGTTCTTTTTCAAAATAATCACGCATCCACAAATCGTGGTTTCCCACAAAAAAATAAATGGGAATACCGCTGTCACTTAGCTCAGCAAGTTTGCCAAGCACCCTTACAAATCCCTTAGGCACAACATGCTTGTATTCAAACCAAAAATCAAATAAATCGCCCAATAAAAAAACCGCCGCGGCATCTTCTTTAATAGTATCCAGCCATTGCACAAAAAGTTTTTCACGAGGAAGACTTTCTGACGCGTTTGGCGCGCCTAGATGGTTGTCACTTGAAAAATATATTTTTTTGTCTTTGGGAATGTTCATTAATTTTCAATAATGTGTAAATATAAAGAAAAGTTTGTCGTTGTGCTATGCATTATCAGAAGCATACCACTCAGCAAACGAGGTTTCGGTTTCTTGTAATTTTAAGGAATGCAATAGAATGTTTTCAGGCAATCGGGCTTTAATTTTACTTGCAAAATCGACAACCATATTTTCACTGGTGGGTTGGTAATTTACTAAAATTACGTTGTGATTTCTCTTCGATAGTTCGTTAGCAAGTTCAATGTGTGGGGTATTTTTATTAAAAACAGTGGCGTGGTCAAATTTATCTACAATTTCTTCTTTCACTATTTTTTTTAAATCGCCAAAATCAATTACCATTCCTAATTTTACATTTTTTGTGTCTGTTATTGGTTTGCCAATTACGGTTACCGAAAATTTATAGCTATGCCCATGCACATTTTGGCATTTGCCGTCATAGCCATATAATGCGTGGCCGGTTTCAAAAGTGAATAGTTTGGTGATGCGAACGTTACTCATTACAATGGATTTCAGTGGCAAAGATAAACCATTTTTTCTCTAGGGATGTTTTCTTTGCACTTAGATTTGCGACATTAAAACGGAAGTAAAATTTTAGGTTTTATCATTTTGCGAAACTTATATACCAAAGCCCCACCCCGAATGCTTGCCCAAACTGCAAAAGCAATCCAGATGCCATAAAGCTCTAAACCAAAATAATCGCAAAGAAAAAGCACCGGCAAAAACCCTAAAAAGGTAGCTGATAAAAGTACATTTCTTAAGTATTTCATTTCTCCCAAACCTTTAAAAATACCGTCAAAAATAAAGGCGATGGCGTTAATGGGCTGAACTAAAAGTACTATGAAAAATATTTCTTTAAACTTATAAAGCACCTCTTGGTCTTTAGTAAAAATCAAACCTAAAGGTTCATAAAACAACCAGCCCACAAACATTAAAAATAAAGAAACTACAAGACCATAGACGACTACTTTTTTACTCAATAACCAAAGTTGGTCATACTTTTTCGCACCAAGCAGTTTCCCGGAAATAATATTCCCAGAACTGGCATAGCCATCAATAAAAAAGGCGGAAAACATCCATAGATTTAAAGCGATGGTTTGTGCCGCTATGTAAGTGGTGCCATAATCGGTTGCGAAAGCATTGGAGAAATAAATAGCGGTGTTTAAAGCCACCGATCGAACAAACAAATTTAGAGCCATACCAACCAACCGATACAATTCAGGATGAAGAGGAAATCGTAATTTTAGGCTAACTTCTGTTTTCCAAAGAAGTAAAACAAGAGATACAACCGCCATAAGTGCTTGCGAAATTAAACTAGCCCAAGCAGCTCCTTGAATATGCATAGGTTCTATCCATCCGGAAACGCCATAAACCAAAGTAAAATCTAAGCCTACATTGGTAACCGCGCCTATAAGCGCCACAATCATTGGCCAAAAAGTATTTTGAAGCCCTCTAAAAATGCCAAAGATAGCAAAGGTAAAAAGGGTAAAAGGAAACCCCCAAACGCGAATATTGTAATAGGCAATACTATATTCTAATACCAATCCGGAGGCATTGTAAAGTTTAAAAATACCATCAACAAAAAAGATGGTACTTAGCAGAATAACAATACTTAACCCCACATTAAGATAGATAGCTTGTGCCGGAAGGTTTTTTAATTCCTCCAGTTTTCCTGCACCTAAATACTGTGAAATGATAGCAGAAATAGCACTACGGGTTTGTCCTAAGATCCAAATAAGAGCGGAAAGAAAGGAACCAACAATACCCACTGCGGCTAATGCTTCGGTGCCGTTTAAGGATAAATTTCCCACAATAGCTGCATCGGTTGCAGAAATTACAGGCTCCGCAATTCCGGCGAGTATGGCTGGAATTGCGAGTCTATTAATGTTTTTAAAGGACAAACTTGTTTTCATTAGTTTGAAGCAATAAAATTCGCTTAAAAACAACAAACCACAAACGGTATAGCTTGTGGTTTAAAAATTTAATACTACATAGTATTTTGTGGAGAAGATGGGATTCGAACCCACGACCTCTTGGCTGCCAGCCAAGCGCTCTAGCCAACTGAGCTACATCCCCATAAAGTGGGTCAAAAGTACATAAAATATTTGGAAAATTAAATTTAACTTGCATGCGGGGGAAAAGAAAATAAAAGGTTTTTTTAAAAATAGAAACATCTAATACTATGAGCTTGCTGTTATTTGTATTAATTACAATGTTTTGAATTTTAATAAGCATTATCTTCTATTTCTTTTTGGGTGAAAGGAATTTTTGGATTACAAATTTCCAGTATTATTTTTTTTAATTCTAAGGTGAAATTTTCTAGAGTTTCCTGAGAAATACTCGTGTTTTTTCCTTCCTTTAAGGTAAATGGTAAAAAGCCACTTTTTAAATTTTTAAAGGAGATAATTCCGGCTTGTGCATTTTGAATAGGAACATTAGAGTTAGACATTAATGCATAAGCCAATACCTGAAAGCTTTTACTGTATTTGTAGTCTGTAGTTAAATCTTCCCAAGAGGATAAATTTAATTCCTTCTGTTCTACTTTTCCAGTTTTATAATCTATAATTCGTAACGTACCGTTTAAAGTATCCATACGATCCACTTTTCCTTGAATTTTTACAGGAAAATCTAATTCACGAAAATCAATGGTAGCATGAAGTTTTTCTTCAACTTGCAGGATAACAATTTCGTTTCCTGTTTCTACCAATTTTATTTCTTCAACTAAGAAATTTTGCACATAGCGTTTTGCCATTTCAAAAATGATGAGGTTTTTGCCAAAATGTATATTTCCTTCTTTAAATGTGGCAGAAAATTGTTTAATTACTTCAGCATTGGCTAAAGTTTGTAGTTTTGAAAGTATTTCTGAGGTTAGAATCTGGTTTAGATAAGGCTCCAATAAATTTTGTAAGGTGTCGTGAACAATTGTTCCAAGTGTATTAGCGGCAACGGTTTCTTCAACTTCCTCTACCTCTTTAATTTTTAAAATATATTGGGTATAAAAATCCATTGGGTTTTTAATGTAGGTGGTTAAAGAGGATGGGGAAAACCCTTTAGCAGCAATGGTTTTTATTCTTTCCAGTATTTCAGGAGTTTTATTTATTTGTTTTAGAGAAATAGACTTTATGGTAATTTCAGGGGTGATAATTTTTTCAATAATGGCGTGGCTTATTGGACTTTTTTGTTGAATTTGCATCAAAAATCTACTTTTTTCTCCAATTTGAATACCAGATGTGTGGTTGTTGTACAGTACATGTATTTTTGAAGCTCGATGTAATAACCTATAAAAATGGTAGGTATAAATGGCGTCTTTTTCACTATGGGTGGGTAGTTTATATTGGGTTTTTAAATCGAATGTAATAAATGATCGATTGGTTTTTCCTGCGGGCAAAATCCCTTCATTTACTGAAACAAGAATTATGTTTTCAAAATCCAATCCCCTAGTTTCTAATATGCCTAAAATTTGTAAGCCTTTGTATGGTTCGCCTTTGAAATCTAAAGTAGTGGTTGCTGTAAGTTCTTTAAAAATTTGTAAAAGTGCTTTAGAGGTTTTAATGTGTTTGTATTTTTGATTTAAGGAATCTATTTTATTCCAAACCTCATGAATTTTATATAGAGTTTCTAAAAGGATAGGATCTTTTTTTACATTATTCACTTCCCTTAAGTGGAGTATTACTTCTTTTGCATGCAAAATGCTTTTAGAAATTTCATTGTATTGAGGTTGAAAGAGTAAGATAACGGTTTTTTTTTCCTCATCTACAGAAGCCTCTAAAATTTGTTTAAAACGGATTTGTGTGAGGTTTTTTTCATTAATAATTTTTTGAAGCAAATTACTTGTTTTAGGAAGCAACATCTTACCTAAAGGATGATTCAACACTTGAAAAATATCTTTGTAGTAATAACTTTCATTAGCATCTATATGAAGATGAAGCATATCTTCAAAGAAATATAATGCTGGTATATCTTTAAGCGGTAGCCCCATTGTTATATTAACACTTTCTACATTTTCAGGCAAGGAATTTAGGATGGGCAACAAGAGCTTTTCATCGGCAAGAACAAGAGCTGTGTTTTCTAGTTCTTCATTGGAAAGGGTTTTTAGTAATTCACCCACATATTTTGTTTGCCCCACACTTTTTGAACACCCTATAATGTTTATTTCTTTTGGTTTTTCATAGTTTTTGGAAATATATTTAAATTCATGTGTTTTATAGTATTTCCATTGGTTTTTATAGGTTCTTTGAAATAAGGAAGCGCTGTGATGCTCTTGATCCATAAAATAGGCGTCACTGTCCCAAAAGACCTCCGCATTGCCATTTTCTAAAAGTTCTTTTATAATTCGTTGTTCGGCATTATTAAGGGCATTAAAACCTACGAAAATGTGTTTTCTGTCATGGTTTGCTTTGATGTAGTGTTCTAGGTTATTAGCAGCTTCTCGATAAACAAGACCTTGGTGGGCGCTTCCGGTTTTTGTGGTTCTTTCTGTGAAGGCAAGATATAATTCTGAAAGGCTATTCCAAAAGGCGAGATAGTTTTCCATGAGTTCTGTTTGTTCAGAATTTAGAGACCAATGCTCTAAATCTTTAATACTTTTTAAATAGTTAAAAATGGATGTGGCATCAATCAAATTTCTATCTATTTCATTAAAATCATCTAACAGAACCTTTGCCCAGGAAGAAAAATATTCAAAGCTTTCTTTTTCTAAGGAAGGGTTAGTCGTTAGATAGGCTTCATAAAACTCAAATAGGAGTTGGATGGGTTCGCCGATTTTAAGATCAGCAATATTCTCTATAAATTCTTCAATACTAACAATTTTTGGAGAAAATATGTTTTGAGTATTTTGGTGTACGATTTCTTTTTTTAGAAAAAACCCGGCTCTTTTACTTGGAAAAATAAAGATAGAGGTGGATAGGTTTATTTTGCTATGAAGTAATTCCGATACAATTTCTGCTATATAGGTAGTCATTGGATAAAAATAAGAAACGCCTCTGAATATTCAGAGGCGTTTGCTATTTATTTATGAGGTGTTTTTAAATCTTATTTTTGTAAAGAAATTTCAACACGTCTGTTTTGTTGTCTTCCGGCAGCTGTTTTGTTAGTAGCAATTGGTCTGTCGAATGCATAACCTTCAGAGGTTAATCTGTTTGAAGATAACCCAATAGTGGTTAAGTAGTTCATAACAGATGCAGCTCTCTCTCTAGAAAGTCTTTCGTTAAGCGCTCTACTACCTGTGTTGTCAGTATGTCCTTCAATATGGAATTTACTGTTAGGATATTCATTCATCACATTAGCAATACTTTGAAGAGCAGCATAAGATTCTGGACGAATCGTAGATTTACCTAAATCAAATAAGATTGTTTTAGAGAAATCGTTTAATTGTTTGATAACTTCGGTGGTAACTTCAGGACAACCTTTGTTAGCAACAGTTCCAGGAACGTCTGGACATTGGTCATCTTTGTCTAAAACTCCGTCACCGTCTCTATCAGGCCAAGGACATCCATTATTAGCTTTAGGTCCTGCTTCAGTAGGACATTCATCTAAATGATCAGGAATACCATCACCGTCAGTATCAGGACAACCTTTTAGAGATTTTAGACCAGCTACAGTAGGACATTCGTCATCTTTATCTGGAACACCATCGCCGTCAGTATCAGGACATCCGTTAAATTCAGCTAAGCCAGCTTCAAATGGACATTCGTCTAAGTGGTCAGGAATACCATCACCATCGGTGTCAGGACAGCCGTTAAATTCAGCTAAACCAGCAACAGTAGGACATTCGTCATCTTTATCGTAAATACCATCACCGTCAGTATCTTTTCCTCCAAATTGGAAGACAATACCAGCAGAGTGTTGGAAATGTTTGATGCCATAATCTTTTTCAAAAGCGTGTTTGTAAGTAGATTGAAGATTTAAAGCTAATGATTCAGTAAACCAGATTTTCAAACCTGCTAAACCATTTGCAGTTCCAAAACCAATTTCATCAACCCAAGTATAACCTCCACCAATACCTAAATAAGGGTCAAGTACACTACTGTTTAGAGCTTGTTTAAAGCTATATTTAATTTCTCCATCTGCAGCATAATAAGTAAAATCATCTTGAAGACCAAGACCTAAATCTCTTACGTTAACGTCACCAAGTTTTTTGATTCTATTTACAGAACCTGCAGCGGTAAATACAAAACCACTTCCTATGTATCTGGAAACAGTTAGTCTTGAAACAGAAGGTAAGATGTTCCAATGATCGTTTGCATTAAAATATTCATCGAAGATGTCTCCTCTTAATGCTCCTGGTACTCTACCGTCATTGTCGGTACCCACAGGATAAACGTCCACCGCGTTCATGCCAATTTCAAAGGCCCACGGGTTATTTTCGTCTTGCGCAACAGCATTGCTAATTCCGAAGAAAAGCATACCTGCAACTAAAAATCTGCTAAGATGTTTCATATTTAATAATTTAATTTTAAGTGTTAATTGCAGCAAAAGTAAGTTGTTAAAATTTATTAACAAAACCAAATCTATTAAATTTTTCAAAAAATACGGTAATAATGTTTATACAAGTACTTATTTGCCTATTATTCCAAGCTCTTTTCCTATTTTTTTAAACGCATTTAATGCTTTGTCTAAGTGTTCTTTAGTATGAGCCGCCGATAGCTGAACTCGTATTCGCGCTTTATCTTTGGGCACAACCGGGAAAAAGAAACCTATAACGTAAATACCCTCGTGTAATAATTTATCAGCCATTGTTTGCGATAATTTAGCGTCATATAGCATTACAGGGACAATTGCTGAGTCGCCATCTATTATGTCAAAACCTGCTTCTTTCATTCCTTTTTTGAAATAAGAGGTGTTTTCTGCAAGTTTATCTCTTAGTGATGTATCGTTTTCAAGCAATTCAAAAACTTTAATAGAGGCTCCCACAATGGCTGGCGCTAATGAATTGGAAAACAAATACGGTCTTGAACGTTGTCGTAATAGTTCTATAATTTCTTTTTTCCCTGTAGTATAACCACCCATTGCACCGCCAAGAGCTTTTCCTAATGTTCCGGTAATGATGTCTATGCGACCCATTACATCTTTTTCTTCTAGGGTTCCTCGCCCTGTTTTTCCAATAAAACCTGCAGCGTGGCATTCGTCAATCATAACCATTGCGTCATATTTGTCAGCTAAATCACAAATTTTATCTAAAGAAGCAACGATTCCATCCATTGAAAACACACCATCAGTAACGATAAGCTTGTATCGTGTTCCGTTTTCATCGGCTTTTTTTAATTGGTTTTCTAAATCTTCCATGTTGTTGTTCTCATAGCGATATCTGGCGGCTTTTGAAAGTCTAACGCCATCTATAATGGAGGCATGGTTTAAGGAGTCAGAAATAATGGCATCTTCGGCACCTAATAAAGGTTCAAAGACACCGCCATTGGCGTCAAATGCTGCGGCATATAATATGGTGTCTTCTGTATGATAAAAAGAGGCAATTTTTTGCTCTAATTTTTTGTGAATATCTTGGGTGCCACAAATGAAACGCACAGACGACATGCCAAAACCGTGAGTGTCCATGGCATCTTTTGCCGCTTGTATTACTTCTTTGTTTGAAGAAAGTCCTAAATAGTTGTTTGCACAAAAATTAATTACTTCTTCACCGGTGGAAATTTTGATGATGGCATCCTGAGGGGAAGTTATGATGCGTTCCTTTTTGTAAAGGCCGTTATTTTTTATTTCTTCTAATTCCTTTTCGAGGTGTTGTTTAATTTTTCCGTACATGATTAATTTTTTACAAAGATATTTAATTTTAAAAGCATTTTATACTTTAACAACTTCCATGTTTTCATTCATATAAACTAATATTTTTTCTTTTACTTGAAATCCCATTTCTTGTAATGCATTTTCATAATCGGCCAATTGGTTTTTGTGTTTTATAGAAACGGCACCGGTTTTATAATCTATTAAAGTAACATTATTAGTATCAAAAAAATTCAAACGGTCCGGGCGTAAAATAGTCCCTTCTTTTGTAAAAATTTCTCTTTCTAATTCTACCTGGCATTCCGGATGGAAATACATATTTAAATCTGGATGGGTCATAAGTTGTTTTATGGCATCATTTATCCGTTTGCTTTGTGAGTCGTTTAAAATACCAGTATCTATGTATTTTTTAATTGCAACCTCCACATCGGTATACGATTTTATTTCAGATAGAATTAAGTGAATTAAATTTCCTTTTTCTATAGCTTTTTCTTGATTTGTATTCCAAAGAAGACCGGAGTTTGTGGCTATAAAAATATTATTTTTACTTTTGTCTGATTGTATAAGATGGTTTAAAACTATAATTTCTAAACCCTCCTTTTTCTTTGGAGGAGAGATGCTTTTCTCAGGCTTACCGAAAGCAAATTCTTTTTTGTTTTCGTCATAAACCCCGCATTTGTTTAAGTAATCATAAAACAAATTGGCAATATTTCCGGCTTTGTTTTTATAGGTTTCATTTGAAATTACAAAAAGTTGTTCCACAACTCTTGTCAAGGCTACATAAACTACATTCATGGTGTCTAGTTGTCCTTGTTCTTTTTGTTCGTTATAAAGCAGGTTACCTATTTCACCATAGTTTTCTACATTCTTATTTAATGGGATTAAAATTTCAGAAAAGCCATTAAATTCTTTTTTCTGAAGTGGGAACCATATTTTTTTTCTCTTAACATCAAACAATTCGTCGTCAGCAAAAGGATAAATAACTACCTGAAATTCTAATCCTTTCGCTTTATGGATGGTCATTATCTTTACGGCATTAACGCCTTCGGAAACTTCAATACTAATGGATTTCTTTTTTTGTTTCCAATGGTCTAAAAAGGAAGAAATAGTTACCTGTTTTTTAGCAGAAAATTCTAATACAACATCCAAAAAACATTGTATGTAAGCCGCGGCTTTATCTGTAAGGTGGAATGAAGCACTTATGTACTCACAAATTTCATAAAGGGGTTTGGAGGAAAGAGCCTCAAAATCAAAAAAGACGAAATACTCTTTTAATTTTTCTGAAAAGTCTTTAGGCGAAGCTTGAAAAAATGTGTTTATAAAGGTGTGTTTTTCTTCCTTAATATTAAGGTGCGAGTGAAGAAGGTATAAAACTTCAGCTTTTGAGGCTTTATCTTCAAAATTATTTAGTAAAGCCAATATGCCAATCACTATTTGAATATATAACGAATTATCTAGAAGAAGCACTTCTGAGGATAAAATAGGAATACCATGTTCAGAAAGTTTAGCACCAATGGCAACTCCTTGTTTATTTTTTCTGGTTAGTATACAAATATCTTTGGCTTCAAATCCTTTAATTAACTGCAGTTGCACGATTTCCAAAACCTTTTCAGGATACACTTTCAAGGCCTCTGATTGTTTTTCAGCTTCTATAAAATGTATAGAAACAAAGCCTCCTTTTTTTGTATTTACTTCTTGGTTATTACCTATTTTATAAAGCTCTTTATGTCGTTCAGATTGAAAGTAATTAGAGCTAAAACAAAAGAAATCGTTGTTAAAAGTGACAATCTGATCAAAACTTCTGTAGTTTTTATCTAGAGTTAGCTTCATTTTTGCCTGATTTGCAAATGGATTTTCTTGGTTGTTCAAGGCAATAAATTGTTCTGGAAAACCACCGCGCCACCTATATATAGATTGTTTAGCATCGCCCACAATTAAAAGACTTCCCGTTTCACCTTCTCGGTTTTCTTGTGAAATTGAATTATCAATTAAAGGCACTAAATTTTGCCATTGAAGTAATGAGGTGTCTTGAAATTCATCAATAAAAAAATGGTCGTATTTATCGCCTAATCTTTCATAAATAAATGGAGCGTGCTGTTCTTTTATTTCATTATAAATAAGAGAATTAAATTCAGAAATGGGAACAACATTTTTTTCTTCTTGCAAGGCTTTAAATTCTTTGTAAATGGTATTCAAAAGAGACAAAGAGTTAATGTTGCTTTGAATGGTTTTTAAAAATTGGTAGTGAAGCACTAATTTTTTTGATTCGAGAAACAATACAGTTAATTGTTGTGTACAATTTTCAAAAGCAGTAATTACTGCTTTTTTTTCTTTAGCGCGATAAAGAGGTTTTTCTCCAAAATACTTTTGCCATATAGTGTCGTATTTTATATTATTAAAATCGTTTGATAGTAGTTTGTTTATGTAATTTTCAACATAATTTCCAGAAAAGTTAGAAAAATGTAAGCCATTATTTTCCATTTCAGCAATAAAATAATTTGCAACAGAAATAATACTAGCTTTTGTAATGTTTAATTTTCGCAAAACAGTATTCTTAAATTCTAAGAAATCGAAAATGCTTTTGTTTCTAATTTTTTCAACATGAACCAAGTCGTTTTCATTTTTTAAAAGATTACTTATTTCTTTCAGGTCAAAAGTAATATCCCAACTTTTATCCTCGTCTGCTTTTTCAAAAGTAAAATCCAGAATTACCGATGTTAAAACCACATCTCTTCCCACAAGGTTAATTACACGATCTACAGATTCATTTAATAGTGCATCTACATCAAGATCTACTTCAAAGTTTGCAGCTAAAGTTAAGTCTTTAGCAAAAGTACGGAGGAGTCTATGGTTAAAACGATCAATGGTTTCTACATCAAAAGACCCGTAGTTGTGTAAAATATAATTGATTGCTTTTTTGGCTCTTTTATGAATTTCTAAAACAGATAATCCAACATCAAAAGATACGGCATTAGCCATATCTGATGGTTCGGTTAAAATTTTTTCTGTTGAAAAATCTTTCAAATTAGACATAATACGCTCTTTCATTTCGCCCACCGCTTTGTTTGTAAAAGTGATTGCTAAAATGGTTTTAAATGAATCAGGCTTATCGGATAGGAGTAGTGTACTTAGGTATGCTTTTACTAAAGTAAATGTTTTACCTGAACCAGCAGAGGCATTATAAATGGAAAATGAAGAGGCGTTTTGCAAAAGTTTATTTTTTCACTAATATAGTAACATTCAGGTTTATTTGTATTTATATTGAAATATAATGTATTTATTTTTAATAATTAATTCTTTAAGGTATCTATAACATAAACTTAAAGTAAGAATTTGTAACTTTGAGTTTAATATTAACTTCAAAATACAAATTATGTCATTTACACTGCCAAAAATTAAATATGCATTTAATGCACTAGAACCATATATAGACGCAAAAACCATGGAGATACACCACGGGAAACACCATGCGGCATATACAGCAAATCTTAACAAAGCCATTGATGGAACTGATTTGGAGGGGAAAAGTATTGAAAACTTATTAATTAATTTAGACAAAGACAATAAGCCTGTTAGAAACAATGGAGGAGGGTTTTATAACCACACTTTGTTTTGGGAAATTATGTCTCCCAAAGGTGGAGGAAAACCAAACGGTAATCTAGCAAGTGCAATAGATTCTGCCTTTGGAAGTTTTGAGGGCTTTAAAGAAAGATTTACTCTTGCTGCGTCTACTCAATTTGGTTCCGGATGGGCATGGTTAGTGGTTCATAAAGGAGGAAGTGTAGAAGTATGTGCTACTGCTAATCAAGACAATCCTTTAATGCCAGGTATAGGCTGTGGTGGAACACCGATTTTAGGGTTGGATGTTTGGGAGCACGCTTATTATTTAAATTACCAAAACCGAAGACCAGATTATATAAACGCGTTTTTTAATGTAATTAATTGGAATGAGGTTTCTTCCAGATATGCTATAGGCAAAGAAGAAGTAAAAGAATAAAGAGAATTAAATATAGATATTTAATAAAAAAAGGGAAACAATTGTTTCCCTTTTTTGGCCCCAAATTTACCATAAACTTAACCTACTTATGCTATGGTGAAACAAATATATTATAAAAATTATCAGTACATCTATGTTTTTAGATGAAGCACATTTTTCTTCGTTCAAATACATAAAACAGTAAGAATAAAAGGGGTTTTTAAAGAGAGAAAAATCTGAAAAGATAGGTTGGTTTAAAATAAAAAAAGGCGAACGAGAGTTCACCTTTTTTTGCCCCAAATCTACCATGAACTTAACCTACTTATGCTATGGTAAGCGCTAAGGTAATTTAAATTGTTGTATTGTAGGACAATAAATACTAATTTTAGATAAAGAACAATAAATATCGATTAAAAGCAAAGATTAATAGGATTTTAACAAGAAAATTATTAATAAGCTCGATCAGGATTTCCCTCAAAAAAGTTAATGTAGGCTTTATTTACTACTCGATTGCCTCCAGGAGTTGGATAATTGCCTGTAAAATACCAATCGCCTAAATTTTTTGGACAAGCAATATGAAGATTATCAACAGATTGAAAGATGATTTTAACCTTTGCTTTGGTGTCTTCGGGCTTAAGTAATTCAGCTATTTCATCAGATAATTCTTCATCAGTGAATGGTATATAAATTTCTTTCACATGATTTATTACCTCCTTATCCAGAAACTTTTCTTGTTGTTTACACTTGTGATATACTTCTTCAATTAGTGCTTGTTTCCCACTTTTTTTAAGAAGACTTAATCCTGCCTGAAAGGCAACTAAGCCTTCCAGCCTTGCCATATCAATACCGTAGCAATCCGGATATCTGATTTGTGGCGCCGAAGAAACCACCACTATTTGTTTAGGATGTAAACGATCTAGAATTTTTAAAATACTTTTTTTTAAGGTTGTGCCTCTTACAATACTGTCATCAATTATTACTAAATTATCTTCCGGCTTAATAACACCGTAAGTAATGTCATATACATGTCCCACTAAATCATCTCTACTACTATCTTCAGTAATAAAAGTGCGAAGTTTTACATCTTTAATTGCTATTTTTTCGGTGCGTAATTTATGAGATTGAATTTTTTGTAGCAATTCTTCTGTAAGACTGTCTTTTAGATCAAGAATGGCTTTGTTTTTTTGTTTGTTAAGTTCGTCTTGTGCCGCTTCTACAAGTCCATAAAACGAAGTTTCCGCTGTGTTTGGAATATAAGAAAATACAGTATTTCTAGTGTCATATTGAATTGCTTCTAGTACTTTAGGCATTAATAGCCTGCCGAGTTCTTTTCTTTCTTGATAAATTTCAGCATCGCTTCCTCGGGAAAAATAGATGCGCTCAAAAGAGCAAGATTTTCGTTCCACAGGGGCAATAATTTGCTCCATAGTAACTTCTCCCGATTTTTTAATAATTAAAGCACATCCCGGGTCTAATTCTTTGACTTCTTCAAACGGGGCATTAAAAACGGTTTGTATTACAGGTCTTTCTGAAGCTACTACCACGACCTCATCATCTTGATAAAAATAGGTTGGTCTAATTCCTGCAGGATCCCTAAAAACAAAGGAGTCGCCATGACCTAATAATCCTGCCATAGCATAACCACCATCCCATTGTCGAGAGGATTTTTTTAGAATTTTAGCAATATTCAATTTTTTAATAATGTATGGAGAGGCTTCAATTTTTGATAATCCTTTTGCTTTTGCTTTTTTATAATGCTTGGAAACAGCATCGTCTAGAAAATGGCCGATTTTTTCCATTACCGTTACGGTATCTGCTTTTTCTTTTGGATGCATCCCTAGTTGGATGAGGTTCTCAAAAAGTTCCGTTGTATTGGTCATATTGAAATTTCCTGCAATAATTAAATTGCGATGCATCCAATTGTTTTGTCTTAAAAAAGGGTGTACATTTTCCACGCTATTTTTTCCAAAAGTGCCATAACGCACGTGTCCCAAATATAATTCACCTATAAAAGGGAGGTGTTTTTTTTGCGCAGCTACATCGTTTTTATATTCGGGATGCTCTGTAAGATATTCGTTGATTTGAGAATTGATATGGGTAAAAATTTCTTGTATTGGTTGTGCAGCATTCGAGCGCTTCCTGCTTATGTATCTGTCGCCAGGGTCAACATCTAGTTTTATACTGGCAAAGCCAGCACCATCTTGCCCGCGGTTATGTTGCTTTTCCATCATCAAATACATTTTATTGATGCCATAAAATGCTGTGCCATATTTTTCATGGTAGTATTCTAAAGGCTTTAAAAGTCGAATAAGGGCAATTCCGCATTCATGTTTAATAGCGTCACTCATGGAAAATGGAAAAAAGGTATTGGTTAATAATTAATTGTTATTTGGTATACTATTTTTTACACACATTATGTCAATTCTATTTCAAATTGCGTCAAACTTTTGAATTGTTGTAAACGCATATTTAATTCTTTAAAAGTTAAGGTCTGCATTCTTTCCGTTCCAAATTTTTCCACACAAAATGATGCCAGTGTAGAGCCGTAAATCACTGCGTTTTTCATATTCTCAAAACTTAAATTGTTGGTTTTTGATAAAAATCCTGCAAATCCACCCGCAAAGGTATCTCCAGCACCGGTTGGGTCAAAAACAGATTCTAATGGCAATGCCGGCGCAAAGAAAATTTGCTCCTTGTGAAAAAGTAAAGCACCATGTTCTCCTTTTTTAATAACCACGTATTTTGGTCCCATCGCTTGAATTTTTCTTGCTGCTACTACTAGGGAATATTCACCGGTAAGTTGGCGCGCTTCTTCGTCATTAATAGTGATGACATCTACTTTTGCAATTACTTTTTTTAGTTCTTCTAACGTATTATCCATCCAGAAATTCATGGTGTCGAGAATAATAAGCTCCGGTTCGGTGGTCATTTGATCAATCACACTGTTTTGAACAGCAGGATGCAAGTTGCCAAGCATGACGATTCCGGCATTTTTAAAACTTTCCGGCACTTTGGGGTTGAAGTCAGCTAAAACATTAAGTTGGGTGTCTAAGGTATCCCGGGAGTTAAGGTCATTTTTATATTTACCGCTCCAAAAAAAGGTTTTTCCGTTTTCTACTACTTCTAGCGCAGATATATCTATATTTCTTTGCACCAACAAATCCAAATATTTTTTTGGAAAGTCGCCACCCACCACAGAAACTATTGCAGCATCTGCTTTAAATTGTGAGGCCGCTAAGCCTATATAGGTAGCGGCACCGCCTAAAATTTTATCGGTTTTGCCAAAAGGTGTTTCAATGGCATCAAAAGCTACCGTCCCGACAATAAGTAATTTGTGCATTATTTGCTTGTTAAATTAAGGTGCAAATATACGGCTTAGATTTAAGAGTGTAAAGGGCTTTTGTAAAGAATTATATCAAGCTCTTGAGGTTTAATTCAGTGTTCCGTTAAACATCTGAGATATTGCGTTTAATTTTGGGAAGTACTCTTGAATTGTTGGGAATTAGGGTCGTTGCCTTGGCACTTTTTTTTACAAGATTTGTAAAAAAATAAGAAGAGAAAGTTCTAAAGATGGATAATCCTATTTTTTAATTTTTTACCACCTTTTTAGTTACCTTTCCTCCTCTATCGTCTTCCAGCGTAATAAAATACAGCCCTGCAGGGAAACGGCTAAGGTCAATCTGTTGAAGGTTTGAACTTGTTTTAAAAACAACCCTTCCGGAAATAGCATATAGCGATATGGACGTTAAACTGTTGCCGCCATTTTCAATATGCAAGAAATCCTGTACCGGATTGGGATATAGCACAACAGCATTCAGGGGGTTTTCGCCCAGTCCTAGAGCAGCGTTGCCATATATTGCTACATCGCCTTCTATGTTGGTAATGGTGAGCATTTGCGTATTATTAGCACCGGAATCTATGACATAATCAAAAGTAGGGGTATTACCCGTTGAAAGGGTTGATATACGGAAAAACTCAAACATATAACTTTCTTCAAAAAGGTGTGTCGAGGGGAGATCACAATCATCTTAAAAATCTATAGAGCTAATAATGGTAAAAGAAGTATCTGAAAAATTAGCCGTTTCACAATTGTAACCATTACAGGCAATGTTGTAAAATAATGCCACATTAACAAAGTCTAAAGTAACCTCATCTATTTCTCCGTTATTCGGAATAGGTATTAGTTCTCCATCTACTGTAAGTTCCATTAAAAACCAGTCAGTTTCAAAAAGCAGGGGGTCTTGTGCATAGCCTGATAGCGAGACACATAAAGCTATGGTTAAAATTTTAATTGTTCTCATAATTTATTTTTTTATAAGTATCTTTTAGTATTGGACATCTCCATCGCATATCAAAATAAGTATAATTCCCTCCCAATCTTTGGACAGAAATAATTAAAAATTAAATGATATGATGATGTTGAAAGAGGGGGGGGTTGGGGGTAAAGATAGCTTTCATAATATAATAGTTTTTAAAGAGTTAAAACGATTACGGAGAAGTTATATTGAGCCATTATAGGTTAAAAGAACATAAAAAACATATAAAAATTTAAAAACGACTTATATATTTAATTCACTTCCTCCCAAAATCAGCCGGAATTTCCCCCCAAGCTTTAGTTTCCCATTTTACTATTTTAGTAGTATAGGCATTAGATTTTAGCCAATCTTCTGCGCGGTCAACCAGTTCAAATAACGTTTTATTTTTAGTATTTCGCTCCATCTTTGTGCGGCAGGTTTTGGCTTTTACCCAGCCCATGGCAATTCTGGAGTCGGTGTAGATTATGCGATTGCTATTGTTTTTTTTCAAATAAGCAAGACCATGAACTAATGCTAAAAACTCACCAATATTGTTGGTGCCCTGCGCAAAAGGGCCCCGATGGAATAATTGTTTTCCGGTTTGGGTATCCACGCCGCGGTATTCCATTTTTCCAGGGTTGCCGCTAGATGCTGCGTCCACGGCTATGGAAAAAAGATTTGGTTCCCCAAATTTTTCTTTTTCGGTTTTGGATAGGGTTTTCTTTTTAGTGTTTACTCCTTTATAATCCTTATATTCCCTGCCGTATGCTTTTTGTGCTTCCTCGAGGGTTAAAAACGACTTGTATTCTGCTCCTGCAACACCTGTAATGGCTTTTTTACATTTATCCCATGAGTCAAAAATTCCTGTGGGATTGCCAAACCAAACGACATAGTATTTTTTTTTCATTCCTCCCCCTGGCCCCCTCCGAAGGAGGGGATATTTTTATTATTTATAATAAGATTTTCAATCACTTTTGGAAAATGGTGTTGTTCTAATATATGAATTTTTTCTGCGATTATTTCCGGAGTGTCTGTTCCTAAAACTTCGGTTTTTGCCTGAAAAATTATTTTACCTTCATCATAGTTTTCATTGACATAGTGAATAGTAATTCCTGTTTCAGATTCTTTATTTTCTACTACAGCTTTGTGAATGTGCATGCCATACATACCTTTTCCTCCAAATTTTGGCAATAATGCTGGGTGGATATTAATCACCTTATTTTTATAATGTTGTAAAATAGGTTCCGGAAACTTCAAAAGAAATCCAGCTAATATAATCCAGTCTATTTTTTCCTTTAGAAGTCTCTTTAAAATAGCTTCAGACATATAAAAATCTTCTTTTGAAAAAGTAGCAACAGAAATATTTAAAGACCTTGCACGCTCTAAAACTTTTGCCTTTGGCGAATTGGAAAGCACCAAAACAACCTCTACAGTGTCACTTTCAAGAAAGTAACGAATAATATTTTCAGCATTGCTTCCATTTCCGGAAGCAAAAATTGCTAAGCGATTTTTCATAGTCTAATCGGTTGGTTTTATGCGAACATACCATTAATAAGAAACAAAAGTAATGGAAATAAGAGAGAGTTAATCTAAAAATTACTAAATTAGACCCACATTATTCCAACTAATAAGGTTGTTTTAAATTAAAATATTTTATTTTTGCCACTTAATAAAAATTAAAATTAAAAAATTATGTCAGACATTGCATCAAGAGTAAAGGCGATTATCGTAGACAAATTAGGTGTAGACGAAAACGAAGTTGTAAATGAAGCTAGCTTCACCAATGATTTAGGAGCAGATTCATTAGACACTGTAGAACTAATAATGGAATTTGAAAAAGAATTTGATATTCAGATACCAGACGATCAAGCAGAGAACATTGCTACAGTAGGTCAAGCAATTTCTTATATTGAAAAAGCAAAATAAGAAAAAATACATATGGAATTAAAGCGAGTTGTAGTTACCGGTCTTGGTGCTCTTACTCCAATCGGTAATAATATTGCAGAATATTGGGACGGATTGAAGAATGGTAAGAGTGGCTCTGCGCCAATTACGTATTTTGACACAGAAAAGTTCAAAACAAAATTCGCTTGCGAGCTTAAAAATTTTGAAGCCACAAACTATTTTGACAGGAAAGAAGCCCGAAAATTAGATCGATTTGCACAATATGCTTTAATAGCCTCAGATGAAGCTATTAAAGATGCAAATTTGCAGGTTGAAAAAATGGATAAATTCCGTATTGGGGTAATTTGGGGAGCCGGAATAGGGGGCTTAGAGACATTTCAAGAAGAAGTATTAAATTTTGCTGCCGGTGATGGCACCCCAAGATTTAACCCCTTTTTTATTCCTAAAATGATTGCTGATATAGCTCCGGGTCATATTTCCATTAAACATGGTTTTATGGGGCCTAACTATACTACTGTTTCTGCTTGTGCTTCCTCTGCAAATGCAATGATTGATGCACTAACTTATCTTAGGTTAGGATATTGTGATGTCATCGTTACGGGCGGATCAGAAGCTGCAGTTACTAAAGCAGGTATGGGAGGATTTAATGCCATGCACGCACTTTCCACTCTAAATGATACACCACTTACTGCATCAAGACCTTTTGATGCCACTCGTGATGGTTTTGTTTTAGGAGAAGGGTCTGGAGCACTTATATTAGAAGAATATGAGCACGCAAAAGCACGTGGGGCTAAAATATATGCCGAGGTTGTAGGAGGTGGCATGACAAGTGATGCTTACCACGTAACTGCACCACATCCTGAAGGAATAGGCGTGGAACGTGTAATGATTAATTGTTTAAAAGACGCAGGAGTTAAACCGGAAGAAGTAGATGCTATTAATACCCATGGTACTTCCACACCCCTAGGAGATGTAGCGGAACTGAAAGCCATAACTAAAGTGTTTGGAGCTCATACGAAAGATATTAATATCAATTCAACAAAATCAATGACAGGGCATTTATTGGGTGCTGCCGGAGCCATTGAAGCAATTGCCTCTATTCTTGCTATGAAACATAACCTTGTACCACCTACTATAAATCACAGCGTTGTTGATGTAAATATTGACCCTTCTCTCAATCTTACGCTAAATAAGGCGCAAAAAAGAGAAGTTAATATTGCTTTAAGTAACACCTTTGGTTTTGGAGGACACAACGCTTGTGTGCTATTCAGAAAAATACATCAATAGTCTTTAATGGCTTCACTAAGAAACATATTTAATTCCCGGACCCAAAAGGACGGGAATTTTTTAGGTGGTTTGAAAATTATATTGGGGTTTAAACCAGGCAACATTTCTATTTATGAAAAAGCGTTTACCCATCGTTCCACTAACATAAAAAACGATCACGGAGAACCCTTAAATTATGAACGACTCGAGTTTTTAGGAGATGCGATGCTTGGAGCAGTTATTGCTGCACACTTGCATAAAAAAGTGCCTTCCGGTAATGAAGGCTATCTTACTAAAATGCGATCTAAAGTAGTAAGTCGGGAACATTTAAATGAATTGGGAAGAGATCTAAATCTAATTCAATTTGTAAAAACTTCCATTCCAATTGAAAATTTCGGATTGAATATTCACGGAAACATTTTTGAAGCTTTAGTAGGCGCAATCTATTTAGATAAAGGATTTAACTATTGCGAAAAATTTATCCAAAAAAGAGTAATTAAACCTTATGTGGATATAAAAAAACTAGAAGGTAAAATAACCAGTTACAAAAGCCTCATTATTGAATGGTGTCAAAAACACAAAAAACACTTTCAATATCTTGTTTATGACGATACAGGAAATGATACTGTAAAACATTTTGCCGTTAAGTTACTAATTGATGATGTTGTAATTTCAAAGGCAAGAGCAACTTCAAAGAAAAAGGCAGAAGAAAGCGCCTCTAAAAGAGCATATTACAAGCTTCAATACAAAATAGAAAAGGACATTCATAAAGTGTAATAGACACTTCTTTAATAATGGAAGTCATATAATTTTACATAACAATAATATGACTTACCAAAAGTAAATTTTACCTTTACCTTAATTTTAAAAAACGATGACAACGCAACGACACGTTCTGGAAAGTTTTTTAGAGGATGATTATAGTCTCATTGCTATTCACTGTCAGGAGGAAGATTACAATTTAGCTTTTCTTTTAAATAAATATTTAAATCTAAACTTAAAGAAAAAGGCAAATAATCTGGATATCAATCATAAGGGCGCGCCAATTTCCTTCCCTTTATTTGAGTATGTTGACGAAAAATCACATAGCACCATTTATTTGTTAGGGAATACTTATAAATCTAAAAACCAGAAAATAACAAGTGCGGGGAGTTTGTTTGAGGAACACTATGAAGAAAAAACATATTTTTTAATTCCTGAGTTTAAAAAAATAAATTTTCTGATAAAAATTTGCTCAGACAACCCAAAATATATAGAAAAAAAATTACTTGCAGAAATACTTAAATTACCCCTTGTAATAACAGCTTACGCTTTAGATTATACTACTTTAAAATCAAATCAAAATTTAAATTTTAACTAATGCCAATAAGAAAAAAAACAAAAATTGTGGCCACTTTAGGCCCTGCAACCCAAAGTAAAGAAACCCTAAGAGATATGATTCTTGCCGGTGTGGATGTCTTTAGGGTGAACTTTTCACATGCTAATTATACGGATGTTAGGGAAAGAATTACTACCATTAGAAAAATAGGAGACGAGCTCGAAATGCCTCCCGCTATTTTAGCAGATCTACAAGGGCCAAAATTGCGTGTAGGCGTTATGAAAGAAGAAGTAGTAGTTAATCCGGGGGATGAAATTTTATTTTGTACCGGCAAGGAATTTGAAGGCACAGCCAAGAAAGTATATATGAACTATGCCCTTTTTCCAAAAGATGTAAAAGCAGGCGAAAGAATATTATTAGACGATGGAAAACTGCATTTTGAGGTTATTTCAACCAACAACAAAGATGAAGTAAAAGCACGCGTTATTCAAGGCGGACCTCTTCGGTCTAAAAAAGGGGTAAATCTGCCAAACACTAAAATTTCTCTTCCTGCTATGACCAAAAAAGACATAGAGGATGCCATTTTTGCCATTAGTTTAGAGGTAGATTGGATTGCGTTATCCTTTGTTAGAGATGCAGATGACTTAAAAATATTAAATGATTTAATTAAGGAGCACTCAAGCTATAAAATACCCGTTATTGCAAAAATTGAAAAACCGGAAGCTGTTAAAAACATTAAAAGAATTATAGCTCATTGTGATGGATTGATGGTTGCCCGTGGTGATTTAGGCGTAGAAGTTCCCGCAGAAGAAGTACCATTAATTCAAAAGGAATTAGTGCTGGTAGCAAAATTAGCCCGGATTCCTGTAATAATTGCCACACAAATGATGGAAACGATGATTACTTCTTTAACACCCACGAGAGCTGAAGTAAATGATGTTGCAAACTCTGTAATGGATGGTGCTGATGCTGTGATGCTCTCAGGAGAAACTTCCATTGGAAATTATCCGGTGCAGGTTATAGAAACCATGGCAAAAATTATTAGAAGTGTTGAACATTCTGCATTAATAAGGGTTCCGCAAGAACCACCACAAATTAAAACAAACAGATACGTTACAAAATCTGTTTGTTATCATGCAGCCTTGATGGCAAATGAAATTGAGGCTAAAGCTATTTGCACATTAACCAATAGTGGCTACACCGCTTTCCAAATTTCAGCCTGGAGGCCTAATGCACATATCCTTGTGTTTACTTCCAATAAAAATATCCTAACCCGCATGAGCTTGCTTTGGGGGGTTCGTGCTTTTCATTATGATAAATTTGTAAGCACTGACACTACAGTCGATGATGTCAATAAAATTGCATTAGAAAAAGGATTCGTGGAAAAGGGAGATTACCTTATAAACCTGGCGGCAATGCCTATTAAAAATAAAGGTATGGTGAACACCTTGCGGGTTTCACAAGTATAAGTTTAAAAGTCAAACTTCACCTATACGGCAACTGCTTTTTGTTTAAGGGCGGTTGTTGTTTTCTTGATTTAATGAATATGTCAATTCATTCTTTTTTATTTGTTCAATTTCTGAAGAAAAGTCTAATATTTTTTACTCTGGTTTTTTGAATGTTTTTTAAAGATTTTAAAAGTAATGTGATCGAACATTTTAGTCATTGTGGCAGCTAAGATTACCAAAGACTTTTCATTTTTAATTACACAAAGATTTATATTGAATTGTCCCATGGTATCTATTGCTAATCTCAAGTAACCTAATCCCTATACGGAAAACTAAATCGTCTTGAGTTTTGCTTTTTTCTTTACTTTTATCATCCATTTTTTTTAATCTTAACATGTTTTCAATAGTTATTTAAAAAAATGCGTATGTAAACAAATTTTATGGTAAACTTTTAACAAAAAAAATAATTATTTAAAAAATAAACTTAAAAAAACAATATATTTGAATATGAATTCATGAATCGAAAATTATTTGGTATTACGATTTTTTGAATTAAAAAAATAAATTTCGAATTCACATTAATTAACTTAAAAAATTCATTATGAAAACAAAATTATTATTACTGACTTTTTTAGGTTTCTTTGCTTTAAACGCACAGACAACCCATAATCTAGACTGGTTTATGAATATTGGCGCCAATGTAGATTTAACGATTAACCAAGGTGATACAGTTATATGGACTTGGGGAGATGCAGCTCCGCATACCGTTGAAAACGAAGTTGGCAACTCTGTAGAGACCTTCAATAGTGGGATTATTACCGGAATAGGAGAAACCTATTCCTATACTTTTACGGTGGTGGGGGACAATAGTTATTTTTGTGGTATACACGGTGCAGCAAGCATGTCAGGCACCATAACTGTAAATGAAATATTGGGTATTGAAGAAAACAAGTTCAATTCAATCACTATTTACCCAAATCCTTCCTCCTCTAAAATAAATTTTGAATTACCCAAAAATATGCAAACGGGTCAAATATTAGTATTTGATATTTTGGGAAAACAGATTTATACCCATGAATTTGAATTAGAGAAAACCATTACAATAGATATATTGAATTGGAATTCTGGAAGCTATTTCTTGAAAATTATTTCGGGCGAAAACGAACAAACCGAAAGATTTATTAAAAACTGATTAAAAATGGAAGGATAAAATTTTATTTAATTGAGGTTCAACATGAAAATAATCAATCCAAAACATTAAAAATAAACAAGGAATATCTAAAAGTCAAACTTCAACTGTACGGCAACCGCTTTTTGTTTAGATGCGGTTGTTGTTTTTTTATCTGTATTAAGATTTGATAGTGAAATGCCTAACAATCGCACTGAGTTAAGTGTTTTTTCTTGAAACAAAAGCTCCTTGACGGTTTCCAAAATCAACGCTTTATCGGCAATATAGTACGGGAGAGTTTTGCAGCGTGTTTGTAGTGTAAAATCGCTGTATTTAATTTTTAAAGTTACGGTTTTTCCTGCCACTTTCGATTTGGTTAAACGGCGCTCTAATTCGTCAGCAATATCTTTTAAGCGTTCCATCATAAATATTTCTGAAGAGATGTTTTTTGAAAACGTGCGCTCTGCACCAAGTGATTTTCTAATGCGATTTGGCTTCACTTCACTCGTATGTATTCCTCTTACTACATTATAGTAATGCGAGCCACTTTTTCCAAAGGTTTCTACAAGGTAATCCAACGATTTTTCTTTTAGATCTTTCCCAGTGAAAATACCTAAATTATACATCTTTTCTTGCGTGACTTTCCCAACACCAAAAAATTTACGAATGCTTAGGGTTTCTAGAAAAGAAATTACTTCTTCTGGATTTATCGTTTTTTGACCATTAGGTTTGTTGATGTCACTGGCTATTTTTGCAATGAATTTATTAATGGAGATTCCTGCGGATGCATGTAAGCCTGTTTCTTCAAGAATTCGTTTCCTAATTTCTTTTGCAATTAATGTAGCACTAGGGTTGCCTTTTTTGTTTTCTGTTACGTCTAAATAGGCCTCATCAAGCGAAAGCGGCTCTACAAGGTCTGTATATTCTAGAAAAATTTTCCTTATTTTCTGTGATATTTCTTTATATCGTTCAAAATGTGGTTGCACAAAAATCAACTCAGGGCATAACTTTTTAGCCAGGACACTGGACATAGCACTACGCACACCAAATTTACGTGCTTCATAACTCGCGGCCGACACCACTCCGCGGTCAGAACTTCCGCCTACAGCAATGGGTCTTCCTCTCAAATCAGGATTGTCCAGTTGCGCTACAGAAGCAAAAAATGCATCCATATCCACGTGAATTATTTTTCTGATGGGAAAGTCACTTTCCATAAAACAAAAATAGTGTAATTTTATGCTCATGAAAAAAACTGCCATCCTTTTAGGGGCAACCGGATTAACAGGAGGTCCTTTGCTCAATTTATTATTGAAAGACAATTATTATGGGAAAATTAAATTGTTTTCCAGAAGAAGTGTAGGAATTACACATCCTAAATTAGAAGAACATTTGGTAGATGTCTTGCAATTAGAAAATCAAAAAGAAATTTTTCGAGCAGACGAAGTTTTTTGTTGTATAGGCACTACAAAAGCCAAAACACCTGATGCCGAAACCTACAAAAAGATAGATTACGGAATTCCCTTTACTGCTGCTAAATTGTGTAAGGAAAACAATATCAAAACATTTCTTGTTATTTCAGCTATGGGAGCTAACCCTAAAAGCAAGGTGTTTTACAACAAAACCAAAGGCGAAATGGAACGGGATGTTTTGGCACAACAAATTAAAAACACCTTTATTTTACGCCCTTCTTTAATAGCGGGCAATAGAAAAGAAAAGCGATTTGGAGAAACCATTGCAACATTTATTTTTGGCATAATAAATCCACTATTGCCAAAAAAATACAATTCTATCTCGCCTGAGGATATTGCTAAAGCGATGGTTTATGTTGCAAATAATGGCAATATCCAAAACACAATTGAAAGTAATCAAATCAAAGAAATTGCAATACAATGCAGGAAATTGAACGAAAATTTTTAGTCACTTCTGAAGCTTTTAAAAAGGAAGCTTTTCAAAAAACACAAATTGTACAAGGATTTCTTAATTCGCATCCTGAGCGTACGGTACGAGTTCGAATAAAAGGAGAAAAAGGATTTGTAACTGTAAAAGGAATTTCAAATAAAGCGGGCACCATAAGAACCGAATGGGAAAAGGAAATACCAGTATTAGAGGCTGAAGCACTTTTAGTTTTATGTGAACCCGGTGTGATTTATAAAATTCGCTATGAGGTAAAAGTAGGAAATCATATTTTTGAAGTAGATGAATTTTTAGGGGAAAATGAAGGACTTACCATAGCTGAAATTGAATTAAAAGAGGAAAATGAAACGTATCAAAAGCCCTCTTGGCTGGGTTTGGAAGTTACAGGGGAATTAAAGTATTACAATTCGCAATTGAGTAAAAATCCTTTTAAAAATTGGAAATAAATAGGCAACCCCCCTCCATGTTCAAACCCCTGCGAGGGTTGAAAAATAAATATAATTTTACTTTGAATCGTTTAGAAAATTATAATTTATTATAAGAATAGGCTCGTTCTACTTTACAAATTTTTACATCATACCATACATACCAATTATCCTTCCCTTTTTGTTGTGCAATTAGGTGTTCGGCTTGGTTTTTCCAGTTTTTAATAGCTTCTAAATCTTTCCAATAACTTACAGTAAGGCCTATCTCGTTTCTGACGCTATCCATACTTAAAAAGCCCGGTTGTTCTTTTGCCAGAGTTTCCATTAAAGAAGCTGTTTCATCATATCCAGAATCGTTTTCGCTTTTTTTGGAAGTGAAAATTACGGCATAAAAGGGGTTAAAATCTGGCTGCATTAGTCTTTATAAATAGCTATTACTAGTTCTCCTTTTGCATTCATGGAAGCACGATACATGCCTTCAGTATTAAACTCCATTACCATGTTTCCGTCTTTGTCGATGGCAATAATGCCGCCATCACCTCCTAAAGCAGGTACTTTTTTCTGAATAACTTCCTTAGCTGCATCTTTAAGTGATAATCCTTTGTATTCCATAAGTGCAGAAATATCGTGTGCTACTACAGCCCGAATAAAAAATTCACCCCAACCGGTGCTTGAAACAGCACAGGTAGCATTGTTAGCATAAGTACCTGCACCTATAATTGGAGCATCGCCAATTCTGTTCCATTTTTTATTGGTCATTCCTCCTGTAGAAGTACCGGCCGCAAGATTGCCGTGTTTATCTAAAGCTGCGGCACCTACTGTACCAAATTTGTAATCTTTTATGTAAGGATCTACAAAAGCAGATTTGGCATCTAGGGTTGATGTGTTTTTCTCGGCATCTTTTATTTTTTGAAGGGACTGAAAACGACTTTCGGTATAGAAATATGAAGGATCCATAAATTCAAACCCTTGTTCTAAAGCAAATTGTTCTGCTCCTTTACCACTTAACATAACATGGGGTGAATTTGTCATTACTTTAATAGCCAAATCAATAGGATTTTTAATTTTTTTCACTCCAGAAACGGCACCGGCATCTAAATTGGAACCATCCATAACAGAGGCGTCTAATTCATTTGTACCCTCATGGGTAAAGACAGCTCCTTTTCCTGCATTAAAGAGAGGAGAGTTTTCCATTACATTTATTGTTTTTGCAATTGCTTCCAAACTGGTGCCACCATTTTCTAATATTTCATAGCCTTTTTTGATAGCTATTTCAAGAATTTGCTTGTAAGCCGCTTCTAATGAGTCGCTCATATTTTCTTTTAATATAGTTCCGGCACCTCCATGAATTACGATACCAAAATTTTCAATCTGCTCCTTTTTAGCTTTTTTATGAGAAAATTCGGTTGGATTTGGCTCTTTTTTAATGTTACAAGCATAAAAAAAGAAGCTGATTAATGTTAAAATTACAATTTTTTTCATAATGGTTTATTTATAAGTAATTAGGCTAAAATACATCTTTATCCCTTGTCATTATAGGGTTTTTATATTTTATTATGTAAGAATTATTTTTATAAATATAATAAATAATCGATAAAACGCTTAAATAATACGATTAAGTGTAATTTGTATTCTTTTTTTTCTTACATTCGTTTTGTATTAATTCCCAAAGTTAATACAAAATTAAGTCCCAAACTTAACCTACTTATTATGAAAAACATTTACAATGGGCTGATAGCCATGACATTACTTATCGCTTTTTCTTCTTGCTCCAAAGACGAATTAACCGATGCCTCTGAAGACCTTTCCTACACTGTAGATTTAAACATCGTTATTAAAAATGATGTGACAATGTCCAGAGAAATTTTAGATCTAATTAATGCCCATAGAGCATCAATAGGGTTAAACACTCTTGCACTAGATCAACAATATGCTTCTGCTTATGCAGTAGATCATACAGATTATATGATAGAAACCGGCAAAATTAATCATGACAATTTTAATTTACGCTCACAGGCTTTAAAAGACAAAGGAGCCATACGTGTTGGTGAAAATGTTGCCTTTGGTTATACCGATGCCGCATCGGTTGTAAACGGCTGGTTAAACAGTCCTGCTCACCGAAATATTATTGAAGGCGATTATTCCCACAGTGGTTTCGGCGTTTTCAAAAATAATGAAGGCAATTACTATTTCACTCAAATATTTTATATGAAATAAATATATTTCTCTTTTCTTTCCATAAATTTTTTGAATAGCAACATTTCCTGTATTTTTACGTAAATCTAAAAGTACAGGAAATGGCTATTCAAAAACCTTTTAATTTAAACAAGTGGATTGAAGAAAATAGAAATCTTCTAAAACCTCCCGTAGGCAACAAAAATCTTTATAAAGATGCCGGCGATTATATAGTTATGATTGTTGCCGGACCTAATGCTAGAAAAGACTACCACTATAATGAAACTGAAGAATTATTTTACCAACTAGAAGGTTCCATAAAAGTTATTATTCAAGAAAATGGAGAACGCAAGGTGATGGAACTTCATCCCGGCGATATGTATTTACATCCAGCAAAAGTGCCTCATTCTCCAGTTAGAGAAGAAGGATCTATTGGTCTTGTTATTGAAAGAAAAAGAGCCGGAGAAGGATTTACAGATGGTTTGCTTTGGTTTTGTGACAATTGCAACCATAAAATACATGAAACCTATTTTGAACTTCATGATGTAGAAAGAGATTTTCTTCCTCATTTTAAAACATTTTACAACTCTATAAATTTACGTACTTGTAAAAATTGTGGTGCCATAATGGAAACTGACCCAAGATTTACAGAAAGTGAGTAGAAAGGCACTTCAAGTGCTTTTCCATAGATTTCAAAAAAGAGAACTTCACTAATTTTCTTTCCATTGGTTTTCGAAAAATGTATCTTTGCAAAAATATTTTTTTAGAATTAAACACCTGAGGTATGTTAAAAACTGCAACCGCATTTGGAATAGAAGATGCGCTAGATCAATTAGGAATTAAAAAAACAAATAATGGAACTTCCACAGGATCAGAATGGTTTTCTTCTAAGGAAGAAATCGCTTCTTATTCACCGGTGGACGGGCAACTTATTGCCAAAGTAAATGTTACTACAAAAGATGATTATGAAAAAGTAATCACTACCGCAAGAAAAGCATTTATGTCTTGGCGATTAACACCGGCACCACAACGTGGAGAAATTGTAAGACAGTTTGGAGACGAATTGCGTCGTTTGAAAGAACCCCTTGGAAAATTAGTTTCCTATGAAATGGGAAAATCCTATCAGGAAGGTTTGGGCGAAGTACAAGAAATGATAGATATCTGTGATTTTGCAGTTGGGCTTTCTCGCCAACTTCACGGGTTGACCATGCACAGCGAACGTCCTGGACATAGAATGTATGAACAATACCACCCATTGGGAGTTGTGGGAATTATTTCGGCATTTAATTTCCCGGTTGCCGTTTGGGCTTGGAATACAGCTTTAGCTTGGATAAGTGGCGATGTATGTATATGGAAACCAAGCGAAAAAGTGCCACTTTGTGGGGTAGCTTGTCAGCATATTGCCGCTCGAATTTTTAAAATGAACAACCTTCCGGAAGGCATTTCTTGTTTAATCAATGGCGATTATAAAGTAGGTGAAATGATGACTACCGATAAACGAGTTCCTCTAATTTCGGCTACCGGATCCACCAGAATGGGAAAAGTAGTTGGAAGAACGGTGGCTGAACGATTAGGAAAATCCTTATTGGAATTAGGTGGAAACAATGCCATCATTGTAACTCCCGATGCCGATATTAAGATGACCGTAATTGGCGCCGTATTTGGCGCTGTAGGCACCGCAGGGCAACGATGTACTTCCACCAGAAGACTCATTATTCATGAATCTATTTATGACAAAGTAAAAGATGCCGTAACTGCCGCCTATAAACAATTGCGCATTGGAAACCCTTTAGACCAACACAACCATGTAGGTCCTTTAATTGATACCGATGCAGTAAAAATGTATCAAGAAGCTTTAGAAAGAGTGGTTAAAGAAGGGGGAAAAATACTTGTGGAAGGTGGCGTATTATCCGGCGAAGGCTATGAAAGCGGCTGCTATGTAAAACCTGCAATTGCCGAAGCAAAAAACGAATTTGAAATCGTTCAGCATGAAACATTTGCTCCGGTTTTATATCTAATCAAATATAGTGGTGATGTCTATAACGCTATTACACTTCAAAATGGGGTAAATCAAGGACTTTCCTCTGCAATTATGACAAACAATCTTAGAGAAGCAGAAGCATTTCTTTCACAAGTAGGTAGTGATTGTGGCATTGCAAACGTAAATATTGGTACTTCCGGAGCTGAAATTGGCGGGGCTTTTGGCGGAGAAAAAGAAACCGGCGGCGGTCGTGAAAGCGGAAGTGATGCCTGGAAAGTATATATGCGCCGGCAAACAAATACTATAAATTATACTACTGAGCTACCTTTAGCGCAAGGGATTAAGTTTGATTTGTAAAAATCTTTTTTAAAAAGAAGATAAGATATAAAAAACCGCTTTTTATTACTAAAAAATTCACGGTAATAGGGGTCGGTTTTTTTATGATTAATGACGAGAATGATAAAAAAGAATTTCAATTAGAAAGACAAAGTCCCAAACGCATTTAAAAACTTAACAAATACTTGGCTTGATAGAGAGACAAAACCAACTACTTTTATGCTGTAAATAGTAAAAACGTTTCCAAATGAAAAACCTACTCCTATTTTGCGTCCTACTACTTTTTGTTAGCTGTAATTCAGATACTAATGGCATTCCTTGTACCGAAGAAGCAAGAGCCGGTCTTAATGTTACCGTGCGCGATGCACAAACCACCAATTATTTAGGTATTGGCACTACAATTGTTGCAACAGATGGAACGTATTCAGAAACATTACAATTTATTGAAGGAATAATTCCCAGTTTTGCCGGTGCTTGGGAAAGAGAAGGAAATTATACCTTAACCGTTTCCGCCCAAGGATTTACCACTTTTGTTTCTGAAACAATTACAGTAGCTTCCGATGAATGCCACGTCATACCGCAACAAGTAGAAATAAGCTTACAACCTGAATAGTGTATTAAAATCGGTAGCCTATGCCTAGACCTGCATGAATTTCTATGGCTTCAAAGCGTTCTTTAACTTCATCGCTGAAGTTTCTTCCGACGCTTCCATAAAGTGCAATAATAAAGGAGTTGCTGAAATTCCATTTGTATCCGGAGCCTATACCAATGATGAAAGTGTTCATGTCCGTTTTGACTTTTCGGATGGGTTGCCCGGGCATAAGATCAATAAGCGCTAAATCAGGGTCTTCTTCAAAATCACCAAATCGGTATTTCACAAACGGATTAAAGTACAATCCGGAACCAGGGTTTTCAGTTCCAAAATAGAAATTATAGCCCAATTTCGCACTAGTGGTATGAAACTGTTGGGAACCTTCTTCCGAATGAAAATTGATTCTGTCGTTTATGAGTACTTCAACATCTACAGATTGGTTATAATCAAACAGATATTCATAGCCTACTTCAATGGAGGCAAAAATAATAGTGTTTGCTATATTGAATTTAATTTCGTTATTGGGATATTCCTGAGCAGAAACAGGGACTGTCAAAAAAAAGGATGTCAGAATTAGGAGGACATTTTTCATATAACAAAAAGTTAGTTGTTGCAGCTAATTTAGTAATTTTTCCGATATCAATTTCTTCCTTCCTCTTCAGGATATAATTGAAAAACAAGATCGCTTTGCCAAAATTCTTTTGTGTCTATATCCAAGATGCTGATGGGTCCTTTAAATGCGGCACCTGTGTCCATGTTCCATACGTTTTGTGCTTGTGTTGGGGTTGATTTTCCAATTCGAGTAACAGGGGTATGCCCAATATATATTTCTTTAAATAACCGTAATCGTTTAGGATACCGAATGTCTTGGGGCGATAGACTTTTATCAATTGCAACAGCCATTTCCCAAAGGGTTCTGTCCCAGAAAAAAGTGGTTTTATGAAGCTCATATTCCGGCCCATTCAGGTTTTGAAAGCCGGCGTGAACAAACAATCTGTTTTTTTTGTCTAGGTGAAAATTCACCATATTTTCAAAAAAATCACTATGCAACATTTTCTCTTTTTTTGTAATTTTTTCATAACTTTCGATAGCGCTTTGTCCACCGTTTAATAGCCATTGTTCCGGTTTTTCGTTATACATTAGCCAGCGATGACACAAATCATCGTGATTTCCTCTTAAAAATATACAGGGGTTTGTTTTGGAAATAGCAATTAAAAAAGACACAACTTCCACACTTTCACTCCAACCATCTACAAAATCACCTAAAAAAATGAGGGAGTCTTGCGGGGTTACCTTCGCCTTCCTTATAACTTGTTTTAAAGCTTTAAAACCACCGTGTATATCTCCTACGACTAGTGTTCTACTCATTTCTAATTATAATTTACTTTTCTTAAGATGCGCATGGTTTCTTTATAAGATTGATACACCACACCATTTATATCTTTTAAATAGGATCTTGCATTAATTAGTTTTTCTTTTGCTTCTGAAAAATCATTAAAATAGCACAACAAATAACTAGCTGGCAGATTTTTTAAATCCACCTCCTCTCTTGGGTTTAAGGTTATGTTTTTTTTAATTTTCTCCATCAATATATTGTTGGTGTTATAAATGTGAAATAAGGTTTTTTTGTCAAATTTTGGCGGCTCAAATAATAATTTGGTTTCAATGGAATAAAAACCATTTTCCTGAAAATGAATTTGAAGCTCTTCTAGGGGGTAGTAGGTATGCTTTTTTTGCAAACCCAATTGTACATATTCCACAATCCTAAAATGATCTTCCGTAAAGCTAATGGAAACCTCGTCTAATGCCGAATAAAATAATCGCACTTGTTCGTTGATTAATTCAATATCCACTCTGGAATAAAACACCTTGTCTCCCGCTTTTTTCTTAATTCCAGCCCAACATACCACAAAAATTTCTTTAAACACTTTGTAAGAGGCCTCTAGGTCTTTGTGCCGGTGGTTAACAAAATCTATCACACCGTCTAAGGTCAATTGAATGTTGTTTTTTGCATGGGTTTCAATGCTTTCTACAATTTTTGAATTCACATCTTTAATTTCAATATCAAAAACTTTTGGCATAGAAATACTTCCATCTCTAAAAAAGACGGTTCCACCCCAATATTTCCATATATTTTTTTTAAGTGCCGTAAGTTGGTTTATGGGCCTAATGGTTACAAGTCCAACTACTTTACCTTCGGGCAAATTCGGAAATGGGATATTTTCATAAGCAATTAACGGAGCATTAGTTAGATAAGCGTTCACTAAATTTTGAATTTTGCTGTCGTCAAAAAAGTCCACACCCACAATTTCATTGGTACTATCTTCAATACCTACAACTATGTAGGAATTGTTTTTGGGATTGGAATTGCTCAATGCACAAATATGCTTTAAAAATTTTGCTTTACCTTCTTTGTTGCTTAAATCAAACCGCAACTTTTTATCATAAAAACTGCACTCATCGTTGTGAGCTAATAGGTTTTTGATAAGAAGGCGTTTGTTAATCATTTTTATTTTTTCTTTAAAGTGAGCATTTTGTTGCTCTATATTCTAAATTTTAAATACGTGTTTTGTTTACTATGGTACTACTTGCTTGATCCACACTCATTACCATCAAGTCTGCTATGTTTACATGACTTGGGCGCGTAACCGTAAACCAAATAATATCGGCAATATCTTCAGGTAATAGAGGTTGAAAACCTTGATATACCTTATCTGCACGTTCTTTATCTCCCTTAAAGCGCACTTCGCTGAAATTGGTTTTTACCATTCCGGGATGGATTGCGCCAACGCGAATTCCATTTCCGTTGAGGTCTATTCGCATGGCTTGATTGATGGCGTCAACGGCATATTTACTTGCGCAATATACATTACCGTTAGGATATACTTCCTTTGCAGCAGTAGAACCTATATTTATAATATGTCCTGATTTTTGAGCTATCATTTTCGGAATAATCGCCTTACTTACATAAAGTAGTCCTTTTATATTGATGTCCAACATGGCGTCCCAATCGTCTAAATTTCCGTTTTGGATGGAATCTAAACCGTGGGCGTTTCCGGCATTGTTAATTAAGATGTCAATTTTTGAAAAGGCTTCCGGTACAGTATTAATTTTTTTCAAAACCTCCTTTTTATCTCTAACGTCAAACAAAAGCGAATGCACTTCCGTCATACCTTGAAGTTCATTTACAAGTTTTTTCATACGTTCTTCATTTCTTCCACAAAGAATTAAACGAATTCCGTTTTTAGCAAAAACCCTTGCTGTTGCTTTTCCAATACCTGATGTTGCGCCTGTAATAAGGGCTGTTTTTGTGCTCATTATTTTTATAATTTATTGCCTTAAAAGTAATATAATTATAAATGAAATGGAAGTTAAAACTTAGTTAAGCGCCTAGTTAAACCTTGTTAAATGTAAATTTGTGAGGCAGATAGTGGGTTACTATTGTACCTATTAATATTTAAAAACCTAACTATGAAAAATTTATGGAAATTTAGTTTAGCAATTGCAGTTCTTATTTTTGCGGTTGCTTGTAGTAATGATGACTCCTCAGAAGCGGGAAAGGCGAGAGTAGCTGTTAGTTTGACAGATGCTCCCGGCGACTATGATGCTGTTTATGTTGACGTACAGGATGTGGTTATTAAATATAGCGATAGTGAAGGGGAAGTTTCAATAGGCGCAATAAACGCAGGAATTTATAACCTATTAGAGCTAACAGGAGGCGTAAGCGTTTTATTGGTTAATGATGAAATTCCTTCCGGTCACATTAGTCAAATGCGATTAATTTTAGGATCGGAAAACAGTGTAGTGGTTGATGGTGTTTCATATCCACTTGCAACACCAAGCGCAGAACAATCCGGTTTAAAATTGCAAATTAATGAAACATTAGAACCAGGAATATTCTACGAGTTTATTTTAGATTTTGATGTAGAAGAATCTATTGTTGTTCAAGGTAACGGAAGTTATGTATTGAAACCGGTAATTCGAGCAAGTACGGTAGCTGAAAGCGGAGCTATAACAGGATTTGTACTTCCACTGAACACGCAAACCCTGGTAACAGCTACTAATGCAAACACTACTATTTCTGCATATACTAATCTGCAAGGAAAATTCTTTTTACACGGAGTTCCTGATGGAATTTATACTGTAACTATACAGCCGGAAATCATTTCCGGATTAGAAACTGTTGTACTTACTAATGTTGAAGTTTCCAATGGATTGGTTACAGATCTTGGTACAACAACATTGCTATAGTCTTTTATTCACATATAAAATGGGAAGCAGCACAATTTTGTGCTGCTTTTTATTTTTAACCAATTGTTAACAGGATAACTGCAGATAATTTTCCAATTTGCAGCATCAAAAAATACAACCCTATAAAATGATTAAATTATGGAAGAAACTAGCGCATCTATTGATATTGGAGTACTTAATGAAAAAATAGAAAAAGAGAGTGCTTTTGTAGATATTTTGACGATGGAGATGAATAAAGTCATCATTGGTCAAAAACATATGATAGAACGGCTTTTAATTGGCTTGTTAGGACAAGGACATATATTACTGGAAGGGGTTCCGGGACTTGCAAAAACACTTGCTATCAATACACTTTCGCAAGCGGTTCATGGGTCGTTTAGCAGAATTCAATTTACACCAGATTTATTGCCGGCTGATGTTATAGGAACCTTAATTTATAACATGAAACTCAATGATTTTAGTATTAAAAAAGGACCCATTTTTGCCAATTTTGTTTTAGCTGATGAAATTAATAGAGCTCCCGCTAAAGTGCAATCTGCTCTTTTGGAAGCAATGCAGGAAAAACAAGTTACCATTGGCGAAGTGACCTATAAATTAGACCAGCCTTTTTTAGTAATGGCCACCATGAATCCTATTGAGCAAGAAGGAACCTATCCGCTTCCTGAAGCACAAATGGATCGTTTTATGCTAAAAACTGTCATCAAATATCCTCAGATGCAGGATGAGCAACTTATCATAAGACAAAACTTAAAAGGTGCTTTTGATACCATTAATCCTGTAGTTACCTTAGATCAAATTTACCGGGCACAAGCAGCTGTGCGTGAAGTGTATATGGATGAGAAAATAGAAAAATATATTTTAGATATTGTTTTTGCTACCCGGAATCCGGAAATATATAACCTTGCTGACCTTAAACCTTTGATTAATTACGGCGCCTCACCTCGTGGAAGTATCAACCTGGCAATTGCCGCAAAATGCTATGCTTTTATTAAAAGAAGAGGATACGTCATTCCTGAAGACGTTAGAGCAGTTGTTCATGATGTCCTTCGTCATAGAATAGGCATCACCTACGAAGCTGAAGCTGAAAATATAACTTCAGAAGATCTTATCAATAAAATTGTAAACCAAATTGAAGTGCCTTAGAGAATGGTTTTTGGCTATTTGAAAAAAGTTACCGTCGTTTTATCAACGAAACTGGCTTAAAATTTTCAAAATCATTACAAACAGAAATGGACACAAAGGAATTACTAAAAAAAGTTAGAAAAATTGAAATTAAGACCCGCCGTCTTAGTGACAATCTTTTTGGTGGCGAATACCACACCACATTTAAAGGTCGTGGTATGACTTTTAGTGAAGTACGTCAGTATCAATTTGGCGATGATGTTAGAAATATTGATTGGAATGTTACCGCTAGATATAACGAACCCTTTATAAAAGTTTTTGAAGAAGAACGCGAACTTACTTTGATGCTGTTAGTAGATGTCAGTGGCTCTGAATATTTTGGCTCTACCCTACAATTTAAAAATGAAATAGTAACCGAAATCGCCGCAACACTTGCCTTTTCTGCCTTACAGAATAACGACAAGATAGGGTTAGTGCTTTTTACCGATGAAATGGAATTGTACATTCCACCTAAAAAAGGTAAATCACACGTACTTCGCATCATAAGAGATTTGATTGAGTTTGAACCTAAAAGCAAAAAAACCAATATAGAAAAAGCATTACAATTTCTGTCAAATGTGATGAAAAAGAAAGCCATTGTTTTTGTTATTTCCGACTTTATAACTGATGAGGATTACAAAAATGCCTTGCGGATTGCTTCCAAAAAACATGACCTTACCGGAATAAGAATATACGATGAATTAGAACTTAGCATCCCAAATTTAGGAGTGGTTCAAATGGATGATGAAGAAAGTGGCGAAACCATGTTAGTTGATACCACCTCAAAAACAGTTAGAAATAACTATGCGAAATACTATCGCGAGAAAGTAAATTTTTTCCAAGAAACCTTTAGCAGAAGTGGTGCCGGCACAATGGATTGCAGAGTGGATGAAAGTTATGTGAAAAAATTATTGGGTTATTTTAAAAGAAGAGCATGAGTAATAACGAGTTAGGATTTAATATGTTTAAACCGCAATGGACTTTTGTGCTATTTGCCTGTTTACTAGGTTTTTTCTCAGGATTCTCTCAAGTAAAATCCAGTATTGATACAACATCCATACGTATAGGCGAAGAAATAAAATTCAGCATCTCTATCGAGGCAGATTCTTCAGCAAGAGTAACATTCCCCGAAGGGCAAACCTTTTTACCCTTAGAAGTCATCGAATTTTATAGCATAGACACCACTTTTGAACAAGCAAAAATCCGGCTTATTAAAAAATATGGACTTACTCAGTTTGACTCCGGAAAGTATGTCCTTCCTCGTCAAGCAATAAAAATTAACGAAACTGTTTTCTATACAGACTCTCTTTTAGTAGAAGTTGCTGATGTCGTTGTGGATACCACGAAACAAAAAATGTTTGATATTAAAGCGCTTATAGACGTGCCTCCTGTAAAAGGAGATTGGTTGCGTTATTTGCTTTGGATTGTACTGGCATTGCTAGTTATAAGTGGAATTATTTATTTACTTATTCAAAGAAAAAAGAAAATAGAAGAAGCCAAAAGACAATTGCCGCCTTATGAAGAAGCTTTAGTTGCACTACAAACCCTTGACAATTCAGAATATCTAAAAAACAATCAAGTAAAAGATTACTATTCTACTCTTACCGAAATCGTAAAACGATATTTAGATAGAGAAGTAGATGAAGCAGCTTTAGAAAGCACTACTGAGGAACTAATTGACCGACTAAAATTACACAAGGATTCCGGACACTTAGATTTTGACCAAGAAACCATCGCCAAATTAAATCTAATTCTAAAAAGAGCCGATTTAATAAAATTTGCTAAAATGCAAATGGAGTCTGGTCAAGCTCAATTAGATAGAAAAGACATAGAAAACATCATCAATGAAACCCATGAAGTCATTCCGGAACCCACAGAAGAGGAGTTATTACAAGATGCCCTATATCAAGAACAGCTTTTAAAGAAAAAGAAAAAGAAAAAACAAACAATAATTATCGGCTCGATGGTTTCTCTACTCCTCGTCGCATATGTTGTCCTGTCGTTAGTATTTGGACTTCAAACGGTAAAAGATACCATCTTTGGAAACTATACGAAAAGTCTGGCAGAAGCAACCTGGATAAAAAGTGAGTATGGAAGTCCTGCGGTAATTTTAGAAACCCCAGATGTTTTATTTAGAGAAATAGATACTATCTCCCACGCCATTCTTTCAAAAGGTTTAGAGGATGTATTTACCTTTGGAGACATTCAAAACAAAGTATTTATACTTGTGGGATCTACAAAAATTTCAGATGGACAACAAGTAAATCTAGAAACTGTTTTAGAAGAAAAATTAATGCTTTTAGAAACCAATGGTGCCACAAACCTGATTGTTAAAAACGAACCATTTTCAACGGAAAAAGGAGTTTCGGGAATACGTGCCTATGGGGAATTTAATATTCGGGTTGCCGATAATAAATTTAAAAAAGAAAAAAGCGAATACGAACTTCTATTATTTGCCCAAGATGGAGCAATTCAGGTTATTTTAATTGTCAATGAAAAAGACGATTTATACGCTAAACAAATAAAAGAACGTATTTTAAAATCAGTAGAATTAGAAGTAATTAAGAAACAATAACAATGAATTTTGAGTTTGTAAATCCCGAATTTTTTTGGTTGGCACTTCTTCTGCCCATAGCCATAGCTTGGTATGTGTGGAAAAAAAACAAACTCACGGCATCTTTAAAACTATCCACAGTTAAAGGATTTCAAACAGGGGCTAACTGGAAAGCTAAATTACGACCATTTTTGTTTATACTTCGTTTTATGGCTTTATCGCTTTTAATTACAGCATTGGCACGCCCTAGAAATGTGGATGTTACTACTAAAATTAAAAAAACACAAGGCATTGATATTGTTATGGCAATAGATATTTCGGGCAGTATGTTAGCGCGTGATTTAAAACCCAATCGTTTAGAGGCACTAAAAACCGTTGCAACAAGATTTGTATTAGATAGACCTAATGACAGGATAGGCATTGTAATTTATGCCGGAGAAAGCTATACACAAACCCCATTAACCTCAGACAAGTCTATCATTGTAAAATCAATAAAGGAAATAACCTATAGCGATGTTATTGAAGGAGGAACCGCTATAGGTATGGGTTTAGCAACTGCAGTAAACAGACTAAAAGACAGCAACTCTGAAAGCAAAGTGGTTATTTTACTAACCGATGGCGTTAATAATTCGGGATTTATCGACCCAAAAATAGCATCAGAGTTAGCGGTAGAATTTAAAATTAAAGTGTATGCAATAGGCTTAGGCACTACTGGAACAGCACTTTCACCGGTTGCTATAAACCCTAATGGCACCTTTCAATATGCTAATGTACCTGTTGAAATAGACGAAGCATTGCTAAAAGAAATAGCTAAAGCAACCGGCGGGCTATACTTTAGAGCCGGAAGTAACACCAAGCTTGAAGAAGTATATGAAGAAATAAACAAATTAGAAAAAACCGATATTGAAGAATTTCAATACACTAATTATGACGAAAAATACCGCCCCTTTGCTATTTGGGCAGCAATTTTAGTGGCATTTGAAATGCTTTTACGTTTCACCATTTTTAGAAGTTTTATATAAATGTATCAATTTGAAGCACCATATTATTTTTACTTCTTAGGAATACTTCCCATCCTATTGCTATTTTTCGCTCTTTATTTGGTGTGGAAAAAAAGAGCCCAAAATCGTTTTGCCAATAAAAAAGCCATAAAAAAATTGAGTACAAATCGTTCCGGATTTAAATTGGCATTAAAAATAAGTTTTATTTTACTCGCATTATTCGCATTAGTAATCGCTTTGGTAAACCCTAAAATTGGCACAAAAATAGAAGAAGTAAAACGAGAAGGTGTAGATTTGGTATTTGCAATGGATGTTTCAAAAAGTATGCTAGCGGAGGATATTGCACCAAATAGATTAGAAAAATCCAAACAACTTGTTTCACAAATATTAAGCAATCTTGGTGGAGATCGAGTAGGAATCATAGGGTATGCTGGAAGCGCATTTCCACAATTACCCATTACCACTGATTTTAATTCGGCGAGGATGTTTTTAAACGCTATGAATACCGATATGGTTTCTTCCAGAGGTACTGCCATAGCCGAAGCAATAAACTTAGCAAAAACCTATTACAATGACGAAGACCAAACCAATAAAGTATTAATCATTCTTACAGATGGCGAGGATCATGAAGGAAACGTATCAGCAGAAGCCTTGGAAGCTGCAGAACTTGGAATAAAAATAATAACCATTGGTGTAGGAACCGTTTCAGGAGGACCAATTCCCATAAAACAAAACGGAATTTTACAGGAATATATGCGCGACCAAAACAATGAAAGGGTCGTTACAGCGCTAAATGAAACAACATTGATAGAAATTGCAAACCAAACCGGCGGCGAATATATTAAAGGAGATGTAACTTCTCAAGTAGTAGATAAAGTAAAAGAGTTATTAAACAACATGGACAAAAAAGAATTTGAAGCAAAACAGTTTGCCGATTTTCAAGACCAGTTTCAATGGTTTATTGGAGCGGCAATCTTTTTTCTCTTTTTTGATATATTCTTTTTAGAGCGCAAAACAGTTTGGCTTCAAAAACTAAATTTATTTAATGAAAATAAAAAGCAAGAAGGTAATTAAAACGTTGATGATAGTTTAAATTAAAAATCTAAAAATTAGAACACTAAATACAATGCATAAAATAGTTTTCTTACTAGCACTTCTTTTTACTGCTTTTGTTTCTTCACAAACAAAAGAAGAACTAGCGCTTGAAAAAAAATCTAATAAATTACTATATAAGGCAAGAAGTAATTTTGAAAAGGGAAATTTTTCAGAAGCGGAAGCTAACTACCGAAAAGTAATTGCACTAGATTCAAAAAATACCACAGCAAATTATAACTTAGGTCATGTCTATTACAAAAATAAAAAAAATAGCGAAGCTGGAAAACGCTTTGTACAAGCAGCAGAAGTAGCTACTACAAAAGAGGAAAAACATAAAGTATATCACAATTTAGGAAATACATTTATGAATGACAAAAATTATAAAGCCGCTGTAGAAGCCTATAAAAATGCACTTCGAAACAATCCAACTGATGAGGAAACCAGGTACAATTTAGCTCTTGCAAAACAAATGTTAGAGCAACAAGGCGATGATGGCGGAGGCGAAGACGAAAAAGAAGAACAAAAAAAGGACAAACAAGAAGATAAACAAGACAAAAAAGAGGGGGACAACCAAGAAGAAAATCAGGATCAGAACAAAGGCGATGAGCAGGAAAAGGAAAAGGAAAAGGATTCCCAAAACAAAGAAGATAAAGAAGATTCTAAAGAAGAGAAAAATGACCAAGGAAAACCCCAACAAGTAGAAGGACAATTATCGCCACAACAAATACAAAGTTTGTTGGAGGCTATGAATAATCAAGAAAAAAAAGTACAAGACAAAATAAATGCAGAAAAACAAAAAGGAGTAAAGACAAAACCAGAGAAAGATTGGTAAGCCTATATTTTATTAAAAAAATTAAATAATGAAACTCAAATTTATACTTCTATCGACACTTATTTTACTAGCAACAAGCGGTGTCTTTGCGCAGGTAAAATTTGAAGCTAAGGTGAGCAAAAGCTCTCTTGGCATAAACGAGCGTTTGCGTGTAGATTTTGAAATGAATCAAGATGGTGATAATTTTCAACCACCCAATTTTCAAGGTTTTCGTGTGGTGGGCGGACCTAATCAATCCATAAGCAACTCTTGGATAAATGGTAGGCGAACCTACTCTAAAACATTTAGTTACTTTCTGTCTCCTACTGCTAGAGGCAAATTCACCATTGGCCAAGCCACAATACAAATTGATGGAGAAACTTTTAAAACAGTACCTATTAACGTTGAGGTTACAGCCGCTGTTGACCAGCCAAAAGATGGCGAAAACCCAGACTACCTAACCAGCGAAAACATTCACCTTGTAGCAGAAATATCTAAAACCAACCCTTATTTAAACGAAGCGATTACGGTGGTTTATAAACTCTACGTTTCTCCAGAAACAGCTGTGAGTGGCTGGAGAGAAATTGACAATCCAAAGTTTGCCGATTTCTGGAGCCAAAACACAGACAATAAGCAGTTTCAAGTATATGAAGGCACCTATCAGGGCAAGCCCTACCGCTATGCTATTTTAAGAAGCACGGTTTTATACCCACAAAAAACCGGCAAATTAGAAATAGAACCTCTATCTCTAGATGTTCAGGTAGAGGTCCGTACCAACCGCAGAGACATTTTTGGAAGACCATTTATGACTCATGTAAATAAAACAGTATCTGCCGGTACAAAAACAATAGAGGTAAAACCATTACCTAATGAATCCATGCCTGCAAATTTTTCGGGTGCCGTAGGTAAATTTGATTTTAAAGTAAAAGCAAATAAAACCAAATTAGACGCCCGAGAATCTTTAGAAATTCTTGTAGAAGTTTCAGGAAATGGTAATTTAAAACTCTTCAAACCACCACGTTTAGTTGCCCCAAACAACATTGAGGTTTATGAGCCCGAATTTCAAGAAAAAGTCACCACCACAGACAAAGGAATGCGAGGCAGTATCTCTGAAAACTATACTATAATTCCACAGTTTAAAGGAAATTATCCAATTAAACCTTTGGTGTTTACTTATTTTGATATAGAATCGGAAACCTACAAAACCATCACTTCCGATGAAATTATAATTGAAGTGGAAAACGGACCTGTTACCGGAGATTCTTCTTCAATAACGGCAACAAATTCCAACAAAAAAGCAGTTATTTTAACCGAAGACCAATTCAAATACATCAAACTTAAGCCAGAATTAAAAGCTATTAATTCGGCACAATTTTTTAAATCGCCATTATTTTGGTCTTTGTTGACGGGGCCACTAGTATTAATTCCATTATTTATTTTAATAGGAAAAAAACGCAGAGAATTAGAAAATGATGTAGAAGGCAAACGCTTAAAAAAAGCAAACAGATTGGCTAGAAAATATCTTTCAGAAGCGAAGAAAAACAGCCACAACCAAAAACAATTTTATGAGTCGTTAGAACGTGCGTTACACAATTATTTAAAAGCAAAATTATCTATAGAAACTTCAGAATTTTCAAAAGAAAGAATTAACAGCTTATTACAAGAACGTAGGGTAGAAGCGCAAGTAAGCGAAAATTTCATCAGCATTTTAAAAAATTGTGAATACGCCAGATATACCCCTGCAACCGATGGCACCATACAGCAAGATTATGAAAAGGCGGTACAAGTAATATCAACCATTGATAAACAAATAGCATAGCCATGAAAAAGATATTCATTCTATTATTTATTGGTTTTACATTGCTAGGGTTTTCGCAAAACGAAGAAAAATTTTTTCAAGGAAGAGATTTTTATAAAGAAGCCCAATATGAAAAAGCCATTTCGGTTTGGGAGTCTATTTTAGATTCCGGAGAACATTCTGCAGCATTGTATTTTAATTTGGGAAATGCCTATTATAAATTACATCAAACAGCACCAAGCATTTATTTTTATGAAAAAGCTTTACTGTTGGCTCCTAACGATAAAGAAATTTTAAACAATCTGGCATTTGCTCAAAACATGACCATTGACGCCGTTGAAGCATTACCGCAAAATATATTTACTAAATGGTATAATAATAGTCTAGGCACCTTTACATTTAATGGTTGGGCTTGGATTTCAATTGTATGTATCCTCCTATTTGTCATTCTTTTTTTGAACTACTATTTTGCGTATTCTGAATTTAAAAAGCGATTTTACTTTTCTACTTCTCTTTTTTGTTTGATTTTTGGAATTGGAAGTTTTGTTTTTGCTTACGTTTCCTATGAACAATTCACAAACAATCGTTCTGCCATTATTTTTGCTGAAAGCACCGAAGTAAGAAGTGAACCATTACTTCGAAGCCAAGTGTCTTTTACCTTACACCAAGGAACAAAAGTAAGTATCACCAATGAAGATGGAGAATGGCAACGAATAGAATTAGCAGATGGAAAAGAAGGATGGATGCTAAAAACAGAGTTGAAGGAGCTTTAAATCAAACCACAAACTATGGATACCTATTATAAATCATTACTAGATAAAAATAAGGAATGGGTTAAAAGCAAACTAGATTTAGACCCGGAATATTTTCAAAAACTTTCAAAAGGGCAATCACCACCATTGTTATGGATAGGTTGTGCAGATAGTAGAGTGCCTGCAAATGAAATTATAGGCGCCCAGCCAGGCGAAGTTTTTGTACACAGAAACATTGCAAATCTTGTTGTGCACACAGATATGAACATGCTTAGCGTGGTTGATTATGCCGTAAATGTATTAAAAGTAAAACACGTCATAGTTTGTGGTCATTACGGTTGTGGCGGCATACAGGCTGCTATGAGCAGTAAATCTTTTGGATTGATAGATAACTGGATTAGGCATATAAAAAACACCTATAGGCTGCATCAAGAGGAATTAGACAGCATTAAAGATGAAAATAAACGCTTTGATCGTTATGTTGAACTTAATGTTTGGGAGCAGGTTTTTGATCTTGCTAAAACTTCCATTATACAAAACGCATGGAATAGTGGTCAGGAATTAAGTTTACACGGTTGGGTGTATTCTATTAAATATGGCATAGTAAAAGAAGTAATCTCTAAATTAAAAAACAATTCCCAGCTGGATACTGTTTATCAATTGGATTTTTAAAAATTTATATAGCGTTTTCTTCTGAAATAATATGCTAATCTTCCTCGTTTTTTTCCGGAAAGTATTCTTGAAATACGTTTAATAATTTAGGAAGCACCATTGGAGCAATCGATTCTATTGGTTTATATAACATGGATGCTTCCCTTTTTTCTTGTGATAAAAAAGAAAATTCTTTGCCAAGTGTATTTATAAAAAGAATCAATACACTGGCAAAAAAAGCCATTTTTAAAAACCCAAAAATTCCACCTAGTAACCTGTTTAGCATTCCTAGTGCAGCAAAGGATACTACTTTTGTCAAAGCCCTAGCCAAAAGAGATACAAGAATAACAATTACAATAAAAGTAATAGCAAATGCAGCTAAATTTGTGGTTTGTTCTTCCCAATCGGTAAACTTTATCAATAAATCAGAAGCAAAATGCGAAAAATAAATAGCTCCCCAAACCCCTAAAACAAGACCAATAAGCGATGCTAGTTCCACTAAAAACCCATTTCGAAGACCTTGTAATACTCCTATTACAAGAAAAATACCAATAATAATATCTATACTATTCATATGCCCATCAATTTAGGGTAAATATAGTAAATTGTACTACTTCTGCTTCGTATCTTTGTAAACTAATAACCAAAATTATTTTTTGAAAAGTAATTCTATCATTTTTTCAGCTATTAGAAAATACTATAAACTATTTACAAACAACTAATCATAATAAATGGCTAGAGACGAACAATTAAAACAACGTTGGGAAACCTTAGTAAAATTTCTTAGTAATAAATTTTCAGATGGAGAGCCTCTCGATTTAGATGCCATTATATTTCTTGTAGGCTTACAAGAATTTGGAAAATTGAACCGGAATTTTAAAAAGGATCAAAAACTGGATTTAATGCATATTGCCATTTGCCGATTATTAGAGCCCTATGGTTACTATGCATTTGATTATCAAGACGAGGATGGTTGGCCACATTATACCGTAAAAGAGCATTTGCCAACACTAAAAGCCGGCGAACAATCTGTCTTGATGAAAGAAGCTATTGTTAGTTATTTTGTAGAAAAAGAAGTTATTTCATAACCATTTAAAAATTTACACACGCTTTCAGACTTTATTTTATTCATGCCTATTTTCCTTTAAGGCCAAAACAAGGAATCTAGATGTCCTTATGAAATAAACTGTAACTAAATAAATATATTTTTCCTAAATTTACCCTAGCTTAAACCGCCGTATTATGATGTTGGATAAAATAAACAAAGCCATCAATGAAGCTGAAACATTTTCAGCCACAACACTACAGGAAGTAGATGATTTCAGAATTAAATACCTTGGTAAAAAAGGCTTGCTTAATGAATATTTTGCCGCATTTAAAGAGGTACCTAACCAACAAAAAAAAGAATTTGGGCAAACCATTAACAAGCTAAAGCAAGTTGCACAAGACAAAGTAGATGCGTTAAAGGTGGCATTAGAAAGTCAAGTGGAAGAAAAAGGGGTTTATGGCGACTTAACACGTCCGGGAGAACCTATAACCATAGGCGCAAGACATCCAATATCTATTGTAAAAAACAGAATAACAGAAGTGTTTTCCAGAATAGGCTTTAACGTTTCTGAAGGTCCTGAAATGGAGGATGACTGGCATAACTTTACCGCATTAAATCTCCCGGAATACCACCCGGCAAGAGATATGCAGGACACCTTTTTTATTCAAACCAATCCAGATGTGCTTTTACGTACACATACCTCATCAGTGCAAGTTCGCTATATGGAAAACAACCAGCCACCCATTCGCACCATTTCTCCGGGAAGAGTTTTTCGAAATGAGGCTATTTCTGCCCGATCTCATTGTATTTTTCACCAAGTAGAAGGACTTTATATTGACAAAGACGTTTCCTTTGCTGATTTAAAACAAACCCTTATTTACTTTTGTACAGAGATGTTTGGAAAATCAAAAATACGTCTTCGCCCTTCTTATTTTCCTTTTACGGAACCAAGTGCTGAGGTAGATATTTATTGGGGACTAGAAACCGAAACCGATTACCGAATTACAAAAGGAACCGGATGGTTAGAAATTATGGGTTGTGGTATGGTAGATCCTAATGTATTAAAAAACTGCGGAATAGATCCTGATATTTATAGTGGTTTTGCTTTTGGGATGGGCATAGAACGTATCGCCATGTTACTATATCAAATAGGCGATATTAGAATGTTTTATGAAAATGACCTTCGGTTTTTAGAACAATTTAGAAATGCGCTCTAATCTATGCGAAAAGACATTCATATTCCCAAAGTTAAAGATGTTTTTATTGTAGCAGTAAAAGAATGGGATACTGAATTTTTGTCTCAAAATTGGTTTGTGTATTTGATTAATGATGGTGATAAGTCATTAGAAATTACCATGGTTGTTTCAAGAGGCTATACTAAAAATCAAAAAACGGCAACCTTACGGCACGCATTTGGATTAATTTCACCAAAATCCTTTAAGAAAATTGAATTACTAATGGAGGAGGTTTTTACTTTTACAAATGAATTTTTGGTCACATATTTTATTGGTGAGACCCTCTTCGAGAAAACTTTTGTTTTTCCGCCAAATACCATATTGGAAAAAAATCAACAAGTAATACCGATTTTAGATGTACATGGAGTTTTGGCAATTTAATTCAATTTTTCTGTTAATTTTTTAAACACACTTTTTGGGTCTTTATTCTCGTAAAGTATTTCATAAACCGCATCTATAATTGGTGTTTTTGCTTTATTCTTTTGGTTGAGTAACCAGGCACTTTTTGTGGCATAATAGCCTTCAGCTACCATGCTCATTTCCATTTGAGCACTTTTTACGGTATATCCTTTTCCTATCATATTCCCAAACATTCGGTTTCGACTAAAAGTAGAATAACCGGTAACTAATAAGTCACCTAAATAAGCAGAATCATTAATGTTTCGCTTCATTTTATACACCTTTCGTATAAATTTTTTCATCTCTCTTATGGCATTGCTCATCAATACACTTTGAAAGTTATCGCCATATCCTAGACCGTGAGCAATACCTGCAGCTATTGCGAAAATATTTTTGAGCATTGCGGCATATTCTGTACCAATAACATCATCGCTAATGGTGGTTTTAATGTTGTTGCTACTTATGTATTTTGCTATAAGTTTTGCTTTTTGCTTGTCAGCGCAGGCAAGAGTTAAATAGGATAAACGTTCAAGGGCAACTTCTTCTGCATGACAAGGTCCGGTAAGGACTCCAATATTTTCTATAGGAATATTGAAATATGTGTGAAAATGTTCTCCTACAATAAGGCTTGATTCCGGAACAATTCCTTTAATTGCAGAAAATATTATTTTGCCTTCCAATGAAACAGAAAGTTTGTCTAATTCGCCTTTTAAAAATGCCGATGGAATTGCAAAAATGATAATATCTGCCGCTGCTATGGTTGTGTTAATGTCGTTACTGAGCTTTAGTTTTGTGGTGTTAAAAGTTACCGAGCTTAAATAATTAGGATTATAGCCCTCTTTTTTAATATGTTCTAAAGCATAAACACTTCGCATATACCAACCTACAGTATCTAGATTTTCGCATAGCATTTTTACAATAGCTGTTGCCCAGCTACCACCGCCAATAACAGCAAATTTTGGATGTTCCTTCATTAATTCAATATTCTATAAAAACAAACGTACATAATTTTTACGCTTTTGCAAAGGTAACATTTTGTTATAGTTTTAGAAACCCTTTAGCAACTATAAATTTAACATCGAATTAGCATTTTAAGCACAATCTATCTTTTGTCTTTAGCGTTATCCTATAAGGAAACCAAGGTACAATATCCGATATTTTGGATAATATGTATAGGTTTTTTGGTTGGTTATTTAGTTTGAAAGCCGCTCTAGTTTATAAAACCGGAGCGGTTTTTGTTTTTTAATTATTTTTTATAAAAATTCATTTCATCGATGTATTTCCAAACTGCATCCGGAAGCATTGGCACAATATTTTTACCCTCTTTAATGGCTTTTCTAATATGTGTAGAAGTTATTTCCATAATGGGGGCTTTTATGGGATGAATTTTTGGATGGTTTTTTAAAAATATACTCTCTTCTTTATTGGCAATGCGAGGATACACATATATATCATGATTTTGTAAAATAATTTCATGGTTTTTCCATTTGTGAAAATTATTTAAATTGTCTTCACCCATAATCAATGAAAATGAATAATCAGGATACGTGTCAGATAAATGTGCTAGAGTATTAACGGTATAATTGGGTTGCGGAAGTTTAAATTCTATATCGCTTGGTTTTAATTTATTATACCCTTCGCATGCTCTTCTTACTAATTCTAGCCGGTGGTAATCTTCCAGCAAACTGTTTTTCTTTTTTAAGGGGTTGTGTGGGGTAATAACGAGCCAAATTTCGTCTAAATTACTGTGCTCGGCTATATGATTTGCAATTATGAGATGCCCAATGTGAATTGGGTTAAAGGTGCCAAAAAACAAACCTATTTTTTTCATCACTCTTTTTGCTAGGGGGGTTACTTTTCAATAAATTGTTTTACCAAATCGTGGGCTTCTTGTAAAGCAATTTGCAAGTCGTTATTTTCAATTATATAGTCAAATTGTGGTGCAGTGGCTAGTTCAATCGATGCTTTGGCAATGCGCATATTAATTTTATCATCGTTTTCTGTTTTACGTTCTTTTAAACGGCGTTTTAGCTCATCCACACTTGGGGGTTTAACAAAAACTGCCAATGTTCTATCCGGATATTTTTTTTTGATTCGCAAGCCTCCAACGACATCTATGTCAAAAATTACGTTTTTTCCTTTTTTCCAGATGCGTTCAATTTCGCTTTTTAAAGTACCATAAAAATTATCGCGATATACTTCTTCCCATTCCAGAAAATCGTCGTTTTTAATGTGTTGTTTAAATTCTTGAAAAGTAATAAAATAGTAGTGTTTTCCATCTTCTTCCTCTTCTCTTGGTTCTCTGGAAGTAGCAGACACAGAAAATTCTAGATTCAAATCGTTTTGAGCCAGCAAATGTTGAACAATCGTTGTTTTTCCGGATCCCGAAGGAGCTGAAAAAACAATAAGTTTACCTTGTTTTTTCATTACAATACATTGAGCAATTGCTCTTTTATTTTTTCGAGTTCGTCTTTCATTTGCACTACTAGTTGTTGCATGCTAGCAAAATTTGATTTAGAGCCGATAGTGTTTATTTCTCTACCAATTTCTTGTGAGATAAAACCTAACTTTTTACCGTTAGAATCTTCAGAGTTGATGGCTTTAGTAAAGTAGTTTAAATGGTTTTCCAGACGTACTTTTTCTTCAGTGATATCATATTTTTCTAGGTAATAGATTAATTCTTGCTCGAAACGATTTTCATCTACTTGCTCTTTAAGCTCGCTAACGGCTTTTCGAAGGCGTTCTTTAACACCGGCAATGCGTTCCGGGTCAATTGCAATAACTTGTTGCAGTAATTGAGAGATATTGGTTATGCGTAATTGAATGTCTTGTGCCAGCACTTTCCCTTCGTCTAATCGATATAGATTTATTGCTAATAAAGCCTCGTCTGTAGCCGTCAAAATGTGTTTAAATTCTTCTTCATCAATTTCTTCTCGATCGGTTTTTAAGGCATCGGGCATTCTTATTGCCATTTTAAGTAATTCGGTGCGATCGCCGTTTACAACTAAGCTTAGTTGTTTGATGTATTCATCCACCACAGGAATATTTATTTGCGTTGAAGTTTCTTCACCGTTAAGTTCAATATATAAACTATAATCTACTTTACCACGCTCTAGAGCCTGTGCTATTTTTTTTCGAAGCACTAAATCTTTTTCTCGGTATGAAGATGGTATGCGAGCATTTAAGTCTAAACTTTTAGAGTTTAATGATTTTATTTCTACTGTTATTTTTTTATTAGGAAGTTGAATTACTGCTTTCCCAAAACCTGTCATGGAATGTATCATAGCTTTGTTTTATAGTTGTACAAAGGTATTAAAAAGGATGATAATGCAAAGGAGAGAATGAGCTAATGCTTTTTCTTTTCAGCTTAATGCTTGCTATTAAATTTGAAGAAGCATTACATCCTATCCATATACCAGTTTAATTGTTTTTCTATTTTCTTAAAACTAAAAATGGAGGAAATAATTTTTTGCAGACGGATAAAAGCTGTTTCGCTTTTTACCACATAATCATAAGCACCGTGGTGCATACAACTTATAGCAACATCAATTTTATCTTGTATAGACAACATCACTACCGGTATATCCGGATGTGATGCTTTTATTTTGTCTAAGGTTTCTATGCCATTCATTGCGTTTTTTTCTATGCCATCTAGGTAATAATCTAAAATAATTATATCAGGATTGTTGGATAAATTTTCTAAACAAAGTTCTCCTGTAGGGTAGGTTTCAATAATAAAATCGCCGTGTTGAAGAAATTCAATTTCTAATAATTTTAACGATACCGCATCGTCATCAACTAGAAAAAGTTTAATTTTTCCGGGCTGCAGAGGGTTTTTGGTTCTAGTATCCATGGGTATTATTTTTAATTGCATTAAGTTCTGTTTTTAATTCATCGCAAGCAAGCAAACATACTTTTTCTAATTGGGTCACTAAATCTGAAATTTCTTCTGTATGTTCTTGGTTACTTGCGTATTCTTGAATCTTTCTTGCCATGTTTTCATAATCAATACTAATACCCATTATGGAAAAGGATGGAATTATTTTATGTACTGTGGTATGAAGCGATTGCCAGTCTTTATTAGTTAGACTTTGCCTCATGTTTTTAATGAGTGGGGGTGTTTGTTCCAGATAAAGTGAAATCATTTCCATCATCAGTGCCTTATTAGATTTAGTCCTTTCCTTTAGAAACTTTAAGTTGGTATATTTGTTCTTTAAAATTTTAGATACTTTACTTTTTTTTGGAGCTTTTTTAATTGGTGCTTTTTTTAAGAATGTCACCATTTTATTGTACAGTACTCTTTCATCAACAGGTTTTGCAATATAGTCATCCATACCAACAGCTTTGCATTTAGTAAGGTCAACCGTTGTAACATCAGCGGTTAAGGCAATGATTGGCACTTTGGATTTCATTTGGTTTCTGATATATTCGGTAGCCTCAAAACCATTCATTTCTGGCATTTGCAAATCCATCAAAATAAGATTATAGGATTTTGTTTTCATTTTTTCAATGGCAATGATGCCATTAGCAGCAAAATCTGATTCAAATCCAAAATCATCCAAAAGGGTTTTCATTAATAGTTGGTTAAGTGCAATATCTTCAACCACTAGTACTTTGATATTAACTAAGTCTGTATCTAGTTTTACAAGATCCATCTCTAAAACAGCATTTTCTTTTGTTTTTTGAAAACTTAATACAAAAGTAAAAGTGGAGCCTTTGCCCATTGTACTTGTTACGAGAACACTTCCGCCTTGTGCTTCTATTAATTGCTTTACAATGGCTAAGCCTAAACCAGTACCTCCATACAAACGTGACGTCCCACTAGTGGCTTGTTGAAAGTTTTCAAAAATTCTTTCCATTTTGTTTTCTGGGATGCCGATACCAGTGTCTGAAACTGAAAATTCAATCGTTACGTTGTGTTTATCTTGTTCTAGTAATTTAGTGCTTATTGTAATTTTACCATTTGATGTAAATTTTACTGCATTACTGACAAGGTTCATAATAATTTGGTGTAATCTTACGGGGTCTCCAACTAAAACATCAGGTATGTTATTGTCGTATAATTTCACCAATGTTAAATTCTTTTCTTGAATCTTGGTTTCAAACAGATGAAGCATTGCAGAGAGGGACATCGACATTTTGAATGGGATGGACTCAAAAATCATTTTTCCGGCATCTACTTTTGCAAGGTCGAGTATGTCGTTTATAAGAACAATGAGTGCATCGCCACTTAATTTTATGGCTTTTAAATATTCCTTTTGTTTTGGGGTTAAATCGGTTTTCAACACCACTTTAGTGAATCCAATAATGGCATTCATTGGAGTGCGTATTTCATGACTCATGTTGGATAAAAATTGCTGTTTTGCTTTCATAGCACCTTCAGCAATAGTGGTAGCTTTTTCCGCTTTGATTTTTGCTTCCTCCGCTAAGGCAGTTGCTTTTTCTGCAAATCTTATGGCTTCATTTAGTTCTGAAGCAATTTTTTTTTGTTCGGTAACATCACGAGCTACAATAACGACACCTTCTACATTACCATCATCATCTTTATAAATAGATCCATTGAATAAAACATCAGTCAGATTACCATTTTTATGACGAAGGGTAAGAGGGGAATTTGTTACAGATTCATTTGCAAAAACTTCTTGATAAACCATTCGTGCTTTTTGTGGTTCGGTAAAATAATCCAGAAAATCTGTATCGGTTAGTTCTTCTCTTGTTAGTCCTGTTATGTTGGTTAGGGCTTCATTCATATCTGTAATTTTACCTTTGGGGCTGATGGTTACCAATGGGTCAAGACTTGCTTCAATAAGACTTAGTGAGTATTGAGAGTCTAATTTTATATCTTGATTATATGCTTCGAGTTCTTTATTTGTAATTGCTTGTTTAATGGACTTAATGTTTTGTAATGCAAGTTCTTTATTTGCAAGTACTAATTCTGCAGCCCGCTTTTCTTTTTCTTCATTTTGAAAGGCTAATTCTTTATTTGCAAGTACTAATTCTTCTGCTCTTTTTCCCTTTTCATCATTTTGAAAAGCAAGTTCTTTATTTGCTAAACTTAATTCTCCAGCTCTTTTTTCTTTTTCATTGTTTTGAAAGGCGAGTTCTCCATTAGCAATGACCAATTCAGCAGCTCTTTTTTCTTTTTCTTTATTTTGAAAGGCTAATTCTTTATTAGCAAGGACAAGTTCTCCAGCTCTTTTTTCTTTTTCATCGTTTTGAAAGGCTAATTCTTTATTAGCAAGGACAAGTTCTTCAGCTCTTTTTTCTTTTTCTTCATTTTGAAAGGCTAATTCTTTATTTGCTTTTCTTAAGTCATTAGACCATTTTTGATTTGTTACATCTCGCGCCGTTGCAAAAATACCGATAACATTTTCATCATTATCCTTATAAACAGAAGCATTGAAAGACATGTCTGTTAAGTTCCCATTTTTATGTTTTATGGTCAAGGGGTAGTCTAAAATATATCCTTTTTTAAAAGCTTTGCGGTATCCTTTTTGTGCTTTATTTAAATCGGTAAAATAAAAGGAGAAGTCGGTATTTACTAGTTTTTTTCTTGAAAAACCTGTAACTTTTATTAAAGCCTCATTGACATCGGTTATTTTTCCTTTACAACTTATGGCCATAAATGGATCTAGGCTAGCCTCTAATAGGTTTCTAGCATATTGCAAATCGTTTTTTTGTGTTGCGTTCATCCGTTATTTGCCTTTTTAAAAGGACAAGGCTTTTTAATTTTCGTTATCGCAACTAGAGTCTAATATGAAATGGCCGCCAATTTCTTCAATAGGATTTCGCCTTCTATCTTTCTGTTGCTTAAAATGGGATGGGGTGAGTCCGGTAACTTTTTTAAATTGATTGGATAAATGAGCTACACTGCTGTAGTTTAGTTTCCATGCTATTTCGGTGATATTTAATTCATCATAAGTTATTAATTCTTTGATGCGTTCAATTTTATGAAAAATGATGAATTGTTTTATATTGGTGCCTTGTACTTCTGAAAATAAATTGGACAAATAGGTATAGTCGTGTTGTAATTTTTCACTTAAATATTCGGAAAAATTTATTTTAATAGCCTCCTCTGAATGATGGATCATTTCAACAATAACATTTTTTATTTTTTCGATAAGAATTGCTTTTTTGTCGTCCATTAATTCCAAGCCGGAGTTATATAGGGCTTCTTTGATTTGTTCTCTTTGTTCTTCTGAAATGGTTTCCATAATTTCCACTTCTCCTAAATCAACGACAATAAAATGAAGGCCAAGTTTTTTTAATGCATCTTTTACCGTTGTTTTACAGCGGTTACTTACCATATATTTGATGTATAACTTCAAATTATATTTTTTTACAAGGTACAACTAAACCTCTAGTAGTATTATTCTTACATGTTAAAATAAACCCTAAATATTGGTGCCTTAGTTATTTTTTACTTATTTAAAAACTCTAATGTTTTTTTTTCGCTGTAAAACACATTTTTTTTATCATAAAAACCTACATGACCACCGTATTTAGGGGTTTCTAAAAAAAGGTATTCAGAACTTTCGGCCAAAGCTATAGGATAACAATCTTTAGATAAAAAGCTATCGTTTATTGCATTGAGCAATAATACAGGTATTTTTATTTGAGGTAAAAATTGTAAACTACTGTTTTTTTTGTAGTAATCATAAGCATCTTTAAAGCCATGAGCCCTAGAGGTATAGATGTTGTCAAAATCTAAAAGCGATTTTATTAGTTTGAGATCTTTATTACTTAACTTTTCAGGGAATTGACGTATTTTTTGACGGTATTTTTTCTTTAAATCTGCCAAAAAGGAAGTTCGATACACCCAATTGGATGTTTTTTGAAGGGCTTCTAAAGATCCTTTTAAACTTAAAGGAGTGGAGATGGCTACCGCTTTTTTTATTTCAGACGGTACTTGCTCTCTTTCACCTAAATATTTCAACAACAAATTTCCGCCCAAACTAAATCCGTTTAAAGCTATTTCAGTATAAATGCTTTTTTGTAAAATAAGCTGTATTACCGATTGTAAGTCGTCTGTTGTACCAGCATTATAAGAGCGATAAAGTTTGTTGGGTTCACCACTACACCCTCTGTAGTTTACCGCCACAGCATCCCATCCGTTTTTATTGAGGTGGCTTGCGGCTCCCTGAATGTAGGTGCGTTGCGCATTACCTTCAAGACCGTGAAGTAAAATAACGAGTTTTTCTGTTTTTGAACTAGAATAGGACCAGTCGAGATCTATAAAATCACCATCTAATAAATTGAGGCGTTCCCTTTTTTGAATTAAATGTGGAGCAATTCTAATTTTAGCCGAATAAATGGTAGAAAAATGCCCATTTCTAAAAAGTAAAGGAGGTTGATAAATAGATTTTAAAAGCGGCATAGGTTTATTAAAATTTAAAGAAACACAAATCTACACCTATTATTATGCACGCACAGCAAAATCTTTGTAGCTTTGTAAAAAACAAGTAAATGTACATGAAAGAATTTGAAATTAGATGGAGTGATATAGATGCTAACAGGCATTTGGCGAATAGCGCATACATTAATCTTATGAGCCATACCCGAATGGGGTTTTTCATTGAAAACGGCATTGATCAGCATGAAATGGCAAAGTACAATATTAGTCCCGTTGTGTTTTATGAGCATGTGTATTATTTTAAAGAAGTTTTTGTTGGAAAACCAGTACGAGTTTCTCTACAATTAAAAGGGGTTTCTGAAGATGGTATGTATTTTGAGTTTTTACATAATTTTTATGATGCCAATGGGAAAAATTTTGCTTCTTGTGAAATGATGGGCGCTTGGATAGATTTAAAAGAAAGAAAATTAACAGGCCTGCCAAAAGAGTTATATGCCAACTTTTCTAAACTGGAACATACCGATGATTTTCAACTACTTACCAAGGAGCATACCCGAAGGTTTGGAAAAAAACCTAAAGATTTAATTTAGTGCTTTTCGCATAATTTTTAGAACTACCCACAGACTCTCCAAGCTATGGAATCAAAAAAAGTGTATAACATAAAAGAAGCACAGATCAAGATGGAAAATTACTGTGCTTATCAGGAACGCTGTCATCAAGAAGTAACCAAAAAGCTTAGAGAAATGCAGCTTATACCCGAGGTTATTGAAAAAATTATGCTGCATCTTTTTGAACACAATTTTTTAAATGAAACGCGTTTTGCAAAAGCTTTTGCGAGTGGAAAGTTTTCTATTAAAAAATGGGGTAAGAGGCGCATTGTAAATGAATTAAAAAGAAGAAATATTTCCACCTACAACATCAATCAGGCTCTTTTGGAAATTGAAGACAAAGGATATTATGCTGCTTTTGATGCTCTTGCAGAAAAACGTCTATGTCAAATAAAAGAAACAAACAAATTTAAAAAAAGAAAGAAACTGGCTGATTATCTTTTATATAGAGGCTGGGAAAGTGAAATGGTATATGACAAGGTGTCAAAACTTATACCTTAAGACCCAATTGTTTATGTGTTTTTAGGATAGCTTTCTCATTTTTGCTGTTAATCCAATCCTGCCCATATATTTTGCGCATTAAAGAATCATAATGTCGCATTACAAAAATATTATAAATAGCGCAACTCAGGTTTTTTGGGTTCCTGGCTATAGCACGCAAACTCATACTAAATCCCGGGGTTATATAGCGCATATAGTGCCAATACCCTTCTGGAATATAGACCATATTTCCGTGTTCTAAATTAGCTTTAAATCCGTGTGCATTTTTAAGTGCCGGCCAAGTATTAAAATCGGGATTAGAAAAGTCGATATCTTCTCGGGTAATTAGTGAATGTGGAACTTTATATAAAAAGGGTGTTTGTTTTTGATCAAAGAGAATAACTTGTTTTTTTCCTTGAAAATGAAAGTGAAAAATATTTGCTAAATCTATATCGTAATGCATAAAGGTATAGGAGTTTTCACCACCAAAAAACAACATGGGCAACTTTTTCATAAGGGGAATACCCAAGTCTGGAAAATCAAAATCTTTTTGAAGCTCGGGTACTTCTTTTAAAATATTCCAAAGAAAAATACGATATCGGGTAGGTTCATTTTTAAGTAAGTTGATGTAATCACGCATTTTCATGGTAGCGTGAGACTCATTAAAACCATCTTTAAAATGTACAGGACGATCGTCATATAAAGGAACAACTTTATCGCCAGCTACGGTGGCCATATACTCAAAATCCCATTTACTATAAGCCGGCCAATGTTCTACAAGTCGTTCTATAACAACCGGTTTTTGGGGTTTTAAATATTTTTTGACAAACACATCCTTTGTAATGGTAGATACTCTGTCTATTTCGGTTAAAAGCATAAGACAAATGGTTTTGAAAGTACGTTTTTCATAAACTTTAATGTAAAGTTACTGTAAAAAAAAATCAATGTAACTAAATAATATAGGATTATATAAGAAGGGAATTGCTAATGGTAGGCATGAAAAGAGTTATTTTTTTACATCTTCTTGCTTTTCATTGGAATCTTCACTAGATAGTTTATGGGTAGTTTTTTTATATTTGCCTTCTAAATCGTCCATAACCGATTTTTTCCATAATTTTACACCGGTAAAATAAGAGGCTCTTCCTATTAAATGCGCTCCAACAGGAGCGGTTAAGAATATAAATAAAATAATAGCAAGTACTCTTGATGTAATGGAAAGTTCATTAAAATAGATGGCCGCCGCAATCAAAATTAATCCAATACCCAAAGTTGCTGCTTTAGTGGTTACAGAAATTCGCAAATAGGTGTCGGGCATTCTCACTAAACCTACTGCGGCTAGAAAGACAAAAATAGTTCCAAGGGTTGCAAATATGGCAATTAAAACATCACTCATTTTTATTTCTTTTTTCTAAATAGTAAGAGAAGGCAACGGTGCTTAAAAAGGCAATTAATGCTAAAATCATTGCAATATCTAAAAAGGTTGGTTGGTTATAAACGATGCTATAAATAGCGATAATTCCAATACAGGTTGTAATTAATAAGTCTAAAGCTATCACTTTATCGACAATGTTGGGTCCCATTAAAAACCGAATAAATAGCAATAAAACAGATACTGCTAAAATCGGTAATAAAATTAAATATAAATAGTTGTGTAAGGTCATCGCAATATTTCTAGTAATCGTTTTTCAAATCCGTTTTTAATGCCATCAATAAATTTTTCTTTATCCGAAATATACATAGAGTGGACGTAAAGTACTTTTTTATCGTCTGAAACATCTAAACTTAAGGTTCCAGGAGTCAACGAAATTAAATTTGCTAAAAGAGTAATTTCCATGTTCGTTTCTGCATTTAAAGGCACCCTAACAATGCCGGGAGTCATATAAAATGTTGGAGTAACTACATCATAAGCCACTTGTATATTTGCCTTAATAAGTTCATATAAAAAGAAAAAAAGAAAGGCGATTATTTTAGGCATTATTATAAAATATTTAGCCTCTCCACTTCCTACGGTAATTACCCATAAAATTAAAAAACTAACTACAAATCCGAAAAAGAAATTTAGGAATTCAAAACCACCTGTAAGGGCTACCCAAACAAAGGTTAAAAGAATATTGCTTAAAAATCTACTTTTCATTTTCTTTTAATTTGCTATCATTTGTTTTCCTAAAACCGACTGCACATAGTGTTGGTTGTTAGTTAATTCATTTGCTACTCTTAATGCTAGTTGCTGGATGTATTCGGCACCAAAACCAATGAATAAAGAAACAAAAGCCAAAAAGATAATTGGGGCAACTATTTGCACCTTCTTTTCTAATTTTAATTTATCAAAATACCTAAAGTTATATAATTTTGGAAGTACTTTGCCTTCCTTCCAAAAAACTTCCGACCAAATCTTTGCTATTAAATAGAAAGTAATAAAAGTAGCAAATAAAACGGCAGCTATCAGCCAATAATTACTCATTTTAAAACTTTCTGTAATCAACGCTAATTTTGGCCAAAATCCGGATAGTGGGGGGATACCAACCAAAGAAAAAAATGGGATAGCCATCAGTAAAGAAAGCAGGGGATATTTAGCATACAAACCTCCTAAATCACGCATACTAAAAGTGCCTTTAATGCGATAAATTAAGCCACTAACCATAAAAAGATTTGTTTTTACAATGATATCGTGTATTAGGTAAAAAACAGCACCAGCTATAGCAAGTTCAGATACCAGGCCAAGACCTAAAATCATATATCCAATATGACAAATGATGAGGTAGGAAAATATTTTTACAATATTATTTTGAACCAAAGCTCCTAAAGCACCGCTTACTAGGGTAAATCCAGCAAGTGTAAGAATTATATTTTCCAAAAAAACATCTCCTACAAATATTAGAGTAAAAACGCGGATAATGGCATACACACCTACTTTGGTTAAAAGCCCCCCAAAAATTGCAGAAACTGCGGGAGGAGGTGTATGGTAAGATGCCGGAAGCCAAAAATACAAAGGGAATAATGCCGATTTAATTCCAAAACCTATTAAAAATAAGACAGCAGAGACCTCTACCAAACCCCTATTTTCGATTGCAGCAACTTTAATAGATAAATCGGCCATATTTAAAGAGCCTGTTATTCCATATAAAACAGCTACAGCGGTTAAAAAAATCATAGAAGCAAAAATGTTTAAGGTAAAATATTTTAAGGCACCTTCTAATTGTGCCTTTTCTCCGCCAATGGTGATAAGCACAAATGAACTTATTATAATAACTTCAAACCAAACATAAAGATTAAAGATATCTCCTGTTAAAAACGCACCATTCAACCCTAATAATAAGAAGTGAAAAATAGGTAAATAGCCAAACTTTAATCGTGCCGGTAAAATAGTGCCAACTGAAAAAACAGATACTGCCAATCCACTAATTGCAGTTAGAAGGATAAGAGTTGCAGCAAAGGTATCAGAAACAAAACTTATTCCAAAAGGAGCATCCCAGCCCCCTGCTTGCACAGTTAGGGTGCCTTCATTCCATGTTGTGATAAATAATATAATAGCAATACCTAGGCTTAAAAAACTACCCACAACACTAATTACTTTTTGCCAGTGAACCCTACTCCAGCAAAAAAGAAGCAGTATTGCTATGAATACTTGTATTAAAATGGGATATAAAACGATGTGTTGTATCATGAAAATTGGTCAGTTGAGTTCATTTGATCTAGATCGTCAGTTTTTACAACAGAATATGCTCTTTTCACTAAAACTATTGCGAAAGATTGTAATCCAAAACTAATTACAATTGCTGTCAATATTAATGCTTGAGGAATTGGGTCAGCATAAGCTTTTAAAAAAACGGGGGATTCTCCAGGGATGATTGGAGGAAGTCCTTTGGTAATTCTTCCCAACAGAAAAATCAAAAGGTTTGCACCATTGCCTATCAAGATAAGTCCAATGATTAGCTTAACCAAGCTTCTGCGTAGCATCATATACAAGCCCGATGCGTAGAAAATTCCAATTAATATGGCTAAAATAAACTCCATAAATTAAGCTGATTCGGTTATGGTAAAAATAATAGTTAAGGAAACCCCTATTACAACCAGATACACGCCAATATCAAAAAATAAGGCAGAACCCACCATCCCTATTACCGATAGCGGTTCAGGAAACCAAATTCCAGTCATAAAGGGCAATCCTGCATAAAAAATGGGAGCAAGACCACTTGTAAAAGCTAAAGCAAGACCCACAGGCATTAAAAACCCCGGGTGAATACGTATAAGATGTTTTGTGTTTTCTAATCCATTAGCAAATGCATGTAAAACAAAGGCAATTGCAGCAATAAGACCACCAACAAATCCTCCCCCCGGCAAATAGTGCCCGCGGAGTAAAATAAAAAACGAAAAAAGCATCAGTAATGGAAGCAAATAATTGGATGCTGTTTTTAAAATAATAGTTTTCATTTATTTTTTAATTCCTGTGGTTATTCTTTCTTTAGCGGTCATTCGTAACTTTAGAAGTGCAAATACACCTATTGCTGCAATGGTTAAAACGGTAATTTCCATAAAGGTATCAATTCCTCTAAAATCTACTAATATAACATTAACTACGTTTTTACCTTTGGCTAAAAGATAGGCATTTTCAGCATAAAATTCAGAAATTTCTGAACCCTGAGGCTCTGCTAATACTTCTAGTGCAAGTATGGATATCAATCCACCAAAGGCTATAGATAATACACCATCCTTAATCCGTGTTTTAATGTCAGATAGATTTAAATACTTCGGGAGTCTATATAGCACCAAAACAAATAAAATAACAGTTAATGTGTCTATAGAAAATTGGGTCATAGCTAAATCGGGGGCACTATAATATACAAAAATTAAACTAATGGTCAACCCTACAATTCCTAAAGCAGCTACTGCAGCAAGGCGTGATTTTGTAAATACCGTGTATAAAATTCCGGCAATCATAATGACAAAAGTAATCACCTCATAAATGGTTAAAGCGGTAAATGAACTATACACTAGTCGATAACGTGTATTATTAAGTAGCGTATAACCCATTACGCCAACCAAAAATAAAATAATGGTAGATACATAATGGCGTAAATAGCCATTTTGAAAATAATTTGTCCAAAGCGTAGAGAAATAATAAAAACCATTGCCAAATTTTTCTGTCATTGTTTTCGGTGAAATAAACTCCAGTTTTTTAATTGCTGTTTCTACTTTTTTGTTAGGTTTAATTAGAAAATAAAGCAACACACCAATGCCTATAGTAATAGCACTCAATGCTAAAATAGTATTAAATCCATGCCATAGTTTTAAATGAACTTCACCTCCATTCTCTCCAAGAGAAGTCACGGCCGGTTGTATTAAGGATTCTTGAATTATAGATGGAAAAATTCCAAAAAGGATGCACAATATAGCAAGGATAAGTGGCGGAATCCACATCAAGAAGCTTGGCATATGCACTTTAGAAAATCTCTCTGGTAATTTTCCCGTAAATGGTTTTATTCCGACCAAAAAACCTGAGTAAAGTAAAAGGATGTTGGTGATTATTGCCAAAGCGGTAATAAGTATTGCAGAATTTCCATAATGCAAAGTGGATTCATAAATTAATTCTTTTCCTAAAAACCCAAAACTAGGCGGAATTCCAGCAAATGATATGGCAGCGAGAAATCCGGCAATTGCCACAGGAAAAAGCACCTTTCGCAATCCGGAAAGCATGGTGATGTCTCTACTGCCTGTTTCGTGGTCAATAATTCCTGTAACTAGAAATAAAGTGGCTTTGTATAAGGCGTGGACTAAAATAAAAACGCAAGCAGCAAGTAATGCTTCTTTTGTTCCTAGACCAATTAAAAACACAAGAATTCCCAATGCAGAAATAGTAGAGTAGGCTAAAATTCCTTTTAAATCAGTTCTAAAAAGTGTATGCATAGCCGCATAAAGCATAGTTATTGACCCAACAATAATTAATGTTGAATTCCAAAATTCTGTACTGCCCAAAACAGGGGTAAAGCGCAATAATAAATATACTCCGGCTTTTACCATCGTGGCAGAATGCAGGTAAGTAGAAACCGGTGTGGGTGCTTTCATCGCTCCAGGAAGCCAAAAATGAAATGGAAATTGAGCGGATTTAGTAAAAGCAGCTATAAAAATAAAAGCTACAATAATTATATAATGAGGACTATTTGCAATAAGTTCTTTGGAGCTTAACATTTCAGAAATCGTAAATGTACCTGCTACAGAGCCTAAAATAAGAGCACCTGCCAACAAAAACAATCCGCCAAAACCAGTAATCGCCAAAGCTAAAACGGCCGATTTTCTAGATGATTCTTCTTTATTTTTAAAACCAATTAAGAAGAAAGAACTAATGCTTGTTAGCTCCCAAAAAATAAATAAAGACAACACGTTATCAGATAAAACGATACCCAACATAGCACCCATAAAGATTCCCAAATAGCCATAAAAACGATCCAAATATTCGTGGTTTTTTAAATATGCTGAGGTATATAAAAAAACCAAAAAACCAATGCCGGTAATCATCAACGAAAAAATCAAAGAAATACCATCTAAAACAAAACGAAGATCTATACCCATGGAAGGCACCCAAACAATATGCTGCGAAATTATTTCGCCCGAAGAAACGCGCCCGATAAACTGTGCAAAATAGACAAATAAAACAAAAGGAATACTTGCAGAAAGTACTGCCCATCTACCCTTTAAAAACTTGCCGGTAAAAACTAGTAATCCAGAGAAAAGAAACCCTAAAAGTATTGCAGCTAACATAATCTAATCCTTGAGTTTGCAACAAATATAAAAGAAAACTATCTCTAAAAAAACTAAACACAAAGTTAACATTACAATTTAATATAGTTTAACACCAACATAACACAAATAATACTAAGCATTACACTCATTTTTAAAGATCTACATTGGGCAACCTATTTTTACTTGCCTTGCTGTAAAAAAATAGCCTGCTGTAAACAGTAGGCTATTTAAGTTTTAATACAAAAAGGGACTGCTAGTCTGTTAGAATAATAGCTTTATTGTTATTCATTTCAAGCGTACCGCCAGCAATATAAAGCGTCCATTTACCGGCTTTATCTTTTTTAAATTTCTTTATTACGTTTTCATTAATGGAAACATTGCCATCAAATTTTATTACTCCTGCCTGAAGTAAAGATACTATTGGCGCGTGGTTGTTTAACATTTGGAATTCGCCATTCACGCCAGGTACAGTAACAGAAGTTACTTCAGTATGGAGTAAAATAGTTTCCGGTGAAATTATTTCTAGTGTCATAATTTAAGTTCAAAGTTTAAAGTGCAAAGTTCAAGGTTTATATTTTAACATTAAACCTTAAACTTTGAACCTGGAATAATTAAGCTTCTGCAAGCATTTTTTCTCCTGCCTCAATAGCTTCTTCTATAGAACCTTTTAGGTTAAAAGCAGCTTCAGGTAGGTGGTCTAACTCACCATCCATAATCATATTAAATCCTTTAATGGTTTCTTTAATATCTACTAATACCCCTTTCAAACCTGTAAATTGTTCTGCTACGTGAAAAGGTTGTGACAAGAAACGTTGTACGCGACGAGCACGGTTTACCGCTAATTTATCTTCTTCTGAAAGTTCTTCCATACCAAGTATGGCAATGATATCTTGCAATTCTTTATAGTGTTGTAACAATTCTTTCACACGAGAAGCACAGTCATAATGTTCCGCTCCTAGGATTTCTTTAGTTAGAATTCTAGAAGTAGAATCCAATGGATCTACTGCAGGATATATACCAAGTTCTGCAATTTTACGAGAAAGTACAGTCGTTGCATCTAAGTGGGCAAAAGTAGTAGCCGGAGCCGGGTCTGTTAAATCATCTGCGGGAACATAAACTGCTTGTACTGAAGTGATAGAACCTCTTTTAGTGGATGTAATTCGCTCTTGCATCGTACCCATTTCAGTGGCTAACGTTGGTTGGTAACCCACAGCAGATGGCATACGGCCAAGAAGTGCCGATACCTCAGAACCTGCTTGAGTAAATCTAAAAATATTATCTACAAAGAAAAGTACATCTTTACCTTGGCCTTCGCCGGAACCATCACGAAAATATTCTGCAATGGTCAATCCGGAAAGCGCAACACGAGCACGGGCTCCCGGAGGCTCATTCATCTGTCCGAAAACAAAAGTAGCTTTTGACTCTTTTAAAGCGGATTTATCTACTTTTGATAAATCCCATCCGCCATTTTCCATGGAATGCATAAAGGCATCCCCATATTTTATAATACCAGATTCTAGCATCTCTCTTAAAAGGTCATTTCCTTCACGAGTTCTTTCACCCACTCCGGCAAAAACAGAAAGTCCTCCGTGACCTTTTGCAATATTGTTAATTAATTCTTGAATAAGTACTGTTTTACCAACTCCGGCACCTCCAAACAATCCAATTTTACCTCCTTTTGCATAAGGTTCAATAAGGTCAATTACTTTTATTCCTGTAAATAAAACTTCGGTTGAAGTAGATAAGTCTTCAAATTTAGGAGCTTCTCGGTGAATGGGTAATCCAGCATTACCCGCTTTAGGCAAGTTTCCAATACCGTCAATGGCATCGCCAATTACATTAAATAACCTTCCGTAGATATCGTCTCCAACAGGCATTTGAATAGGTGCTCCTGTTGATAGGACTTCCACACCTCTGCTTAAACCGTCGGTGGAATCCATAGAAATGGTTCGCACAGTGTTTTCACCTACATGTGATTGCACTTCAAGGATTAGTTTACCGTTTTTGGTATCAATTTCAAGAGAATCATAAATTCTTGGCAATTCAGAACCGCTGTTAAATACAACATCCACAACCGGACCAATGATTTGAGCAACTTTACCTGTAACTTTTGACATAGTTAACTATTTATTATTTAGCAAATTATATTATCTAAAACCCTTTTTAATTTGTACAGAAAAAAGGATATTTTTTTCACGGCGCAAAGATAGTTTTTTTAATTGAAAAATATAATAGTGTTTTTGTGATTTTTTGACTCTGAAAAAATTAAGGAAAACCATTTAGAAATAGGAAATAATCCTTCAAATTTGAAAAGTATCCATATCCTCTAAAAACTTTAACTTATTTCTAGTTTCTTCTAGGTGTGATTTTTTAATGCAAACAATAGTTATTCCTTCTTTTTCATTTAAATCCTGAGATACTTTTTTGCCTAAAGCATCATAAACGGCCGAATGTCCAACATATTTATACCCATTTCCGTCGGTACCTACACGGTTTACTCCCACACAGTACGCCATGTTTTCAATAGCTCTTGCTTGCAATAAAGTATCCCAAGCGGCTATGCGCATTTCAGGCCAGTTGGCTACATAAATTAATATGTCGTAGTTTTCTTTATTACGTGCCCAAACCGGAAAGCGCAAGTCATAACAAATCAAAGGGCATATTTTCCAACCTTGAAAATCAATGATTGGTTTTGTTTTTCCGGCAGTGTAAACTTCGTTTTCTGTAGCAAGTGTAAAGAGGTGTTTTTTGTCGTACGTAGTTATTTTACCGGAAGGATAGACAAATAATAACCGGTTATAAAACTTTCCGTTTTCTTCAATAATAATACTTCCTGTTATAGCTGCTTGTTTTTTTTGAGCTAATTGTAACATCCAAGAGGTCGTTTCACCCTGAAAGGTTTCGGCTAAGGGTTTTGCATTCATCGTGAAACCGGTTGTAAACATTTCCGGCAAAATAAAAACGGCAACATCTTCTGAAATTGCAAGTATTTTTTTTGAAAAATAGCTTCGATTAGCAACGGCATTTTCCCAAACTAATGGTGCCTGAATAAGGGCGATGTTTAAAAACTCTTTCATAGTTTGCTAAGTATTTCTGTGGCTTTTTTTAGAGTTTCTTCAGTTTTTGCAAAACAAAATCGAAGCATTTTAGGATTCTGTCTAGAAGAATAGAAAACAGAAGTAGGAATAGATGCAACTTTCTTTTCTATGGTAAGTCGTTTGGCAAATTCCACATCTCCTTCATCTGTAATTTTTTTATAAGACAACAATTGAAAGTAAGATCCTGAAGCAGGGATAAACTCCCATCGAGAATTTTTAATCCCTTCTAAAAACAAATCTCTTTTTAGCTGATAAAAGGCTGCTAATCCTAAATAATTTTTTTCATTATCCAGATAAATAGCTAAAGCATGTTGCATGGGATGGTTCACGCAAAACACATTAAATTGGTGCACTTTTTGAAATTCTGCCATCAATTGCTTTGGAGCTACACAATAACCAACTTTCCATCCGGTGTTATGAAATGTTTTTCCAAAGGATGCTGTAATAAATGAACGCATGGCAAGTTCTGGAAATCGAGCCACACTTTGGTGTTGTTTTCCGTCAAAAATAATGTGTTCATAGACTTCATCGCTCAAAATAAGGATGTTTGTGTCTCTCACTAGTTTTTGTAACGCAATCATATCTGCTTCCGAAAGAACTGTTCCACTTGGGTTATGCGGACTATTGATAATAATCATTTTTGTTTTAGAAGTTGTTTTTTGTTGCACTTCGTTCCAGTCAATATGATAATCCGGAGTTTTCAAGGAAATAGGTTTAGGAATTCCTCCGTTCAATATAATAGCAGGTTCATAACAATCATATGCCGGATTGAAGAGAATTACCTCGTCATTTTTTTCAATAAAAGCTGAAATTATGGTAAAAATTGCCTGAGTGGCTCCGGCAGTTATTGTAATATCCGTTTCCGGATGATAAGAACTTCCGTAAAGAGAATTTATTTTTTCACAAACTTTTTTACGCAAGGAAAGCACTCCCGCCATTGGGGCATATTGATTATAGCCGGCATTCATAGCTTTAGAAACTAAGTTTATTAATTTTTTATCGCTTTGAAATTCCGGAAAACCTTGTGATAAATTAATGGCGTTTTGTTCTATTGCCAGTTTACTCATTATTGTAAAAATGCTATTTTTTACTTGAGGTAGTTTGGAGGGGAATAAAATTTGCTTCATAGGTTAAAAATACAAAATTTTTAAGAGAAGCTGTCAGTTAATGAAAATACTCCACGCTAGGTTTTGTTAATTTTTTTAGAAATCTGTACATTCTGCTGGATTTTAAACATTGGTTTTTAGCAAGCATAATTTATTGTAAAAAGAGCAATAAGCTCTTTACCCAAATAAAAAACTTACTACTTCTTCAATTTTGGCTACTTTTTGGATGGAAATTGCCGTATTAAGCTTCGGAAATTTACAGTATTTTGAAACCATAATGGTGGTAAAACCAAGTTTTTCAGCTTCTAAAATGCGCTGTTCTATTCTTGCTACAGGGCGAATTTCGCCTGCAAGACCGACTTCTGCAGCAAAACAAATATCTTTAGGCAAGGCTATATCTTCATTGCTGGATAAAATGGCGGCAACTACGGCAAGGTCTATAGCTGGGTCATCTACTGTGATGCCTCCGGTAATATTCAAAAAAACATCTTTAGCACCAAGTCTAAATCCGGCTCTTTTTTCTAAAACCGCCAAAATCATATTCAGTCGTTTGGCGTTATAGCCGGTGGTAGTGCGTTGTGGTGTGCCATAAACCGCAGTACTAACTAGCGCCTGCACTTCTATCAACAATGGGCGAATGCCCTCTAAAGTTGCAGCAATTGCATTACCGCTGAGGTCTTCTTCATGTTTAGAAATTAAAATTTCACTTGGGTTGGATACTTCTCGCAAGCCACTTCCCTGCATTTCATAGATGCCTATTTCGTTTGTAGAACCAAATCTATTTTTATGTGCTCGTAAAATTCTATATACGTGATTTCTATCTCCTTCAAATTGTAAAACGGTATCTACCATATGCTCTAAAATTTTTGGCCCGGCAATGTTTCCGTCTTTCGTTATATGTCCAATCAACAAAACCGGAGTTGCTGTTTCTTTGGCAAATTTTATGAGTTCGGTAGTACATTCTTTTATTTGCGAAATGCTTCCGGCGCTGCTTTCTATATAATCGGTATGTAGCGTTTGAATGGAATCGATAACCACAATATCGGGTTCTAATTCTTCAATTTGTCGAAATATATTTTGGGTTTTGGTTTCTGTTAAGATATAACAATTTTGACTGTTTTTGTGAATTCGTTCGGCACGCATTTTTATTTGTTTTTGACTTTCCTCGCCGGAAACGTAAAGTGTTTTATAAGGTAGTTGTAATGAAATTTGAAGTAATAAGGTAGATTTTCCTATGCCGGGCTCTCCGCCTAGAAGTATTAAGGATCCGGGTACGATTCCGCCTCCTAGAACACGATTAAATTCGTGGTTTTGGGTGTTTAATCGTGCTTCGGTAGAGGTGTCAATTTCATTGATTTTTAGTGGTGTTGCTGCTTTTGTGCTTTTGTTATTTGTGGTTTTCCAACTTACTTTTTCGGCTTTTTCAATGACCTCCTCTGTTATGGTGTTCCACTCTTTGCAAGCGGTACATTGCCCTTGCCATTTGGCAAATTGAGTGCCACAGTTTTGGCAGAAAAAGGCGGTTTTTGTTTTACTCATTAGTATCCAAAATCGGCTTTAATTTTATCTGCACGATCCATCATTAAATCAATGGTTATAAACCCTACTTCTTCTAGTTGGTATGCGCCTTGAAAGGTTCGCATGGCTTTTTTTGGTTCACCAGTTTCTTCATAAAACCGTCCAAGATAATAATCGCCTAAAACGGTTGATGGATGTTCTTTTTTTGCGAGTTTAGCAACACTTTCTAAAGAAGTCCATTCTTTTTTCTTTTCGGCAGCAGTGGCTATGGCAATGATGTCATTTTCACGAACGATACTTTTGAATCCGAAAAGATTTTGAATGGTACTGTATTTATTTGTTAAATAATCAAAAACAGGGGTGTTTAATTTTAGGATAACCTCCGTATAATCTTTTTTACTTATGGGTCTATAAATGGAAAATATTTCCTCTAAAGCATCTGGGATTGCTTTACCCACTAAGGAATAATGGGATGCGCCATCAAAATCTTTAAAAGAGTAATGAATATTTTCTTTGGAATTTTTTTTAAGGCCTTCGTTTAGTTGTAGGGTTACATCCCTAATGGGTTTTAAATCGTTAGTGGCGGTTGCCAAATAGTAGAAAACCTTGGTGGATAATTGGTTTAGTCTGGCAGGTATTTTTTCCTCCATGGTAGGTGCTAAATCAGGGCTTAAACATAAATAGCCATTAAAAAGGGGTGGGTCCTTAAAAAGATAATAATTGATAAAGTTTGCAGTAAACTCATGACCAACTGCTAAAATAAATTTAGCAGTTCTATACTTTCCGTCTAGATATGGAATTAATTCAAGCCCAATAAATTCAAAAAATTGCGCCCCTTTTTCGGCAGGAAAAAAAGAGGTATTGTCATAACTACAATCTAAATCTCTTGTTCCACCTTGCATAATTCCTACCACGATGGCTTCAGGCATTTCTTCCCAATAGGAATAATAATCGACATTGCCTGCAACGGGTTCAAAAAGATAGTCGGCATCTAAAACTAATATGATGGGATATACCTTGCTTTTATTAGCATCGTAATTTCTAGGCAATTGAATTTTTAATTTTCTGGATTCGCCAAGTTTTGTAGAATTAAAATCTTCATAGAGCACTTGTGAAGAAAGACTCGAGTATATAAAAAGGAAAAACAAAAAGAGGATATTTTTTAATAACATAAGAAAACCATTTCAAATTGGAAGTGGAAAGATATAACTTATTTCGCTTTATTTAAAACGGGAAGCAAAAGAAAAGACAGCCCCCCCAAAAGAATCATCATGGCCGTTTGTGAGGTCCACATAATCCAACCAAATGCAGTGCCTGCGGTTTCGGGAATTCCAAAAAGCACCAATATACCTGCAATAAAAAATGGATATGATCCAAAACCACCATTTGTAAAGGCAATGGTAATACTCCCTACTACAAAAGAAGTGATGATTGCCCCTAGAGAAATAGTTGAAGTTTCTTCTAAAGCAAAAACCACTACATAAAACATGAGCAAATACATTATCCAAATAAATAAGGTATGGAAAATAAATGCGCCTTTTTGTTTCATTTTAAAAATACTAAGGACACCTTCTTTAAGCCCAAAAAGAAAAATGTTTATTTTTTTACTAATGCTTGAATTGGATTTTTTTAGGTAAAAAAGTATGATGCCGGCTAAACCTATTAAAAGAGCTAGTCCAAGGTAAAGTTTAGAAGGGTTTACTTTTTGAATTAAAAAGTCGGTTAACAAAGTAAATTGCAAGCTAAGAGTGATGGTAATAAGAGCTAAAAGAATAACGAAATCTGCAATACGTTCAGAAATAATGGTGCCAAAAGCTTTGTCAAACGGCACATTTTCATATTTATTAATCACTAAAGCGCGAGTTATCTCACCACTTCTTGGTATAAATAAATTCATTAAATAGGTGGAGTAAACCGCCATTACGTTATTTTTAAATTTTGGTTTATAGCCAAGAGGAGCAAGCATAAAATTCCATCGGTAGGCACGGGAGAGGTTACTTAAGATGCCAAAAAAAACAGAAAGAGCTACATAGCTATATTTTGCATCTTTAAAATAGGTTTTTATTTCCTGAAGTTGCTCCGAGGTAAATTTGTCATAAGAATACCAAATTAAAAAAACACCTAGAAAAAGCGGAAGCGTAATTTTTAAAAATTGGATGGATTTTTTTTTCAATTTATTTGAGAAGGTTTGTTTCTTCATCTGGGAAAATGAGAGCTGGCTTAAAGGTTTTTGCTTTCTCGATTTCCATCATGCCATAAGTAATCAAAATTAATACGTCACCTACAGCTACTTTTCTGGCTGCGGCACCATTTAGGGTAAGTTCTCCACTGTTTCTCGGTCCGGGAATAGCGTAGGTTTCAATGCGTTCGCCATTGTTGTTGTTTACAATTTGAACTTTTTCGCCTTGAATAATATTAGCCGCGTCCATCAAATCTTCGTCAATAGTTATACTACCTACATAATTTAGGTCGGCTCCGGTAACTTTTACGCGGTGAATTTTAGATTTTACAACGTGTACAAACATGGTGCAAAGATAATTAATTTAAAGCGATATTATCAATGAGTCTTACCTCTCCAACAAAAACTGCAATAAAGGCGCGATATTTTTTATTTTTTTCAATGTTTACAATGGGTTTCAGTGTGTTTTCATCAGCAATTTCAAAATATTCTAAGGTTACTATTTTACTTTTTTTAAGCTCTTTTTCTACCCATTGCGTCAACTCCTTGGCATTTTTTGTGCCAAAATCATTTTTTACCGTAGAAAGTAATTTAAATAATATGGCAGCTTCTTGTAATTGTTCATCCCTTAGTCGTTTGTTTCTTGAACTCATTGCAAGACCTGAAGGCTCTCTAAAAATAGGGCACCCTATAATATTAACAGGCAATTTTTCTAAGGCAGCAAGTTTTTTTACAATTTGAAGCTGTTGAAAATCTTTCTCACCAAAATAGGCATTGGTGGGTTGTAAGAGGTCAAAAAAGGATTTTAAAACAGTGCCAACACCGTCAAAATGTCCGGTTCTAAATTTACCTTCCATTTCGTTCTCGATGCCGCCAAAGTCAAAATGTTTGGATGTTATGCCATTGGGGTAAATATCTTTTAGTTGTGGTAAATACACCAAAATTTTTTTTTCAAAATTAGAGAGTAAAATCAAATCGGCTTCAACTATTCTGGGATATTTTTCAAAATCTAGGGAATTATCAAACTGTGTAGGATTAACAAAAATAGTAACTATTACATCGTCATTTTCTTTATGCGCTTGCTGGATTAGAGAGAGATGTCCTTGGTGTAAAGCACCCATGGTTGGTACAAACCCAAGCGTATGCCCTTGTTCTTTTTTTTGAGATAAAATAGGTTTTAAATCTTGAATATTATTAAAAACTTGCATTCTAGAAGTTTAATTTAGGGTGCAAACTTAATATATTACTGTCAATCTGCATAAATTTTCGTAATTTTGCGTGTTTTTAAAAGCCTAATAAAAATAAAGTTACATTTATGAAAGATAAAAGAGTCTTGTACGTGTCCTCAGAAGTAATTCCATACTTGCCGGAGACCGAGATTTCTTCCATGTCGTTTGAAGCACCCAGAGCGGTAAATAGTAAGGAAGGTCAAATTAGAATTTTTATGCCTCGTTATGGAAATATTAATGAAAGAAGGCATCAACTGCATGAAGTGATTCGCCTTTCTGGAATGAATTTAGTAATTAACGATTTGGACATGCCACTAATAATAAAAGTTGCTTCCATCCCTAAAGAAAGAATGCAAGTTTATTTTATAGAGAATGATGATTACTTCAAAAGAAAAGCAACCTATGCAGACGAAGAAGGTGTTTTATATGAAGACAATGACGAGCGCGCTATCTTTTTTGCAAAAGGCGTTATTGAAACCGTAAAAAAACTAAACTGGTCGCCAGACATCATCCACGTTCACGGATGGCTTGCATCCTTTTTACCTTTATATCTTAGAAATTATTACGGCAACGAACCGCTTTTTGAAAACAGTAAAATAGTTACTTCTATATACAATCAGGGCTTTGAAGGAACGTTAGACAAAGAAGTAATTCATAAAATAGCTTTTGATGGTATTGAAGAAAATGATATTTCTGAATTAGAAGACCCTACGTATTGTAATCTAATGAAAATTGCTATTAAAAATTCAGACGCAATTATTGTTGGTTCCGAAGAAATTCCGGAAGAACTTGTTTCCTATCTTAAAAATATAAATAAGCCTGTGTTAAAGTTTCATAATAAAGAAGAATTTTCAGAAGCTTATATAGATTTTTACACCTCAAAAGTATTAGTTTAAATTCCATATATTATATTTTTAAATGAAAATAGCAACATCTTTTTTTAAATACATAGCTATTGCCGCATTTGCGGTATTTGTTTCTTCCTGCGAAGAAGACTTTAATTCGGTGGGAAGCGATATTATAGGCGATCCAAATTTTAATTTTGATCTTTATGACACATCAGAAATTATAACCTATAGTCGAAGAATAAATCCGGTTCAAACCACGAATTTGCCAGTTTACCAACTTGGGGTGTATAATGACCCTGTTTATGGACTTACGCAAGCTAGTGTACTAGCACAAGTTACTTTAGATCAGGTAAATCCTTCTTTTGGAGAAAATCCCGAAATAGAATCTGTAATTTTGAATATTCCATATTTTAGTAAATCCACAGGTACAGGGGAGGATATCACCTATACATTAGATTCTATTTTCGGTAATACACCTATAAAACTTTCCGTATATGAATCTAATTTTTTTCTGCGTGATTTAGATCCGGATTCTGGTTTTGAAGACCCACAAAAATACTATTCAAATCAAGGGCCTTTGTTTCAATCTTTCTTAGGAGAGTTACTTTATGAAAACCTTTCTTTTACTCCAAGCAATGCGCAAGTGGTAGTAAATCCTGGAGAAGATACTGAGGAAAAATTAGCACCAAGATTGCGAGTGGAACTTCCAATTGCCTTTTTTGAACAAAAAATTCTTAGCCAAGAAGGGACGGATGTTTTGCTGAACAACAGTAATTTTAAAAATCATTTCAGAGGTATTTATTTTATAGCTGAAGCATTAAGTGCACAAGGAAATTTAATACTTTTTGATGTTAACCAAGCTAAAATAGAAATTAACTATACCAAAGACAATGACAATCCTACAGGAGAAGTTACAGACCCTAGAATAAATGCCACTTTAGGATTATCGTTTAACGGAATTAAAGTAAATACCTTTATTGATAACTTTCCATCAGATATTGAACAAACACTAAATAATCCAAATACCACAGGCGAGCAAAATATATATTTAAAAGGAGGAGCAGGAGCGTTTTCAGTAATTGAATTGTTTGGACCGGATACAGATGGTAACGGCGTAGCAGACGAATTAGAAGTGTTGCGAAGTAAAAAATGGCTGATAAATGAGGCACATTTAATCGTTCAAGTGAATCAGGATATTATGCAAGGAGGAAGTACGGAACCAGAAAGACTTTTCATTTTCGATTTAGACAATAACAGGGTTTTAGCCGACTATACTCTTGATAATTTAACCCCGGCATCAGATCCTTTAAATTTTAAAACCAATCATTCCGGAAGGTTAATAAGAGATGCAAGTGGCAATGGAACAAGTTATAAAATTAAACTTACTAACCATATTAGCCACTTAATTAATAGAGATTCAACAAACGTTCGATTAGGACTTACATTAACTCAAAACATCAATTTAATAACCACACAGGAACTTCAAAACATAACGCCTCCCGGAATAGATAAAATACCTACAGGCAGTATTATTTCACCGGAAGGAACTGTGCTTTATGGATCACAAGCCATAAATCCGGAAAAGAGAATTAAATTGAATATATACTATACAGAAATAAACAATTAGATTTTAAATGTATGTGTGGAATAGTTGGATACATAGGATATAGAGAGGCTTACCCCATAGTATTAAAAGGGCTTAAGCGATTGGAATACAGAGGCTATGACAGTGCAGGTGTTGCCATTTATGATGGAAAAAACATTCAATTAAGCAAAACAAAGGGAAAAGTAGTCGATTTAGAAAATAAGATAAACCAAAAGCAAGCCCCCAAAGGTACTTTAGGCATTGGCCACACAAGATGGGCAACGCACGGAATTCCTAATGATATAAATTCACACCCACATTACTCTAATTCTGGCGACTTAGTAATTATTCACAACGGAATTATAGAAAATTACACTTCTATTAAAAAAGAACTTGTAAAAAGAGGCTATGTTTTTCATTCTGATACCGATACTGAAGTATTAGTAAACCTTATTGAAGATGTTATTAAAAATGAAAATGTAAAACTAGGAAAAGCAGTTCAAATAGCATTAAACCAAGTTGTTGGCGCTTATGCTATTGTTGTGTTTGACAAGAAAAAGCCGGACGAAATCGTAGTTGCTAAGTTAGGAAGCCCTCTTGCTATTGGAATTGGCGAGGGCGAATTTTTTGTTGCAAGTGATGCATCTCCATTTATTGAATACACCACCAATGCCATCTACCTTAAAGATGAAGAAATGGCCATTATCCGCAGACAAAAAGGAGTAAAAGTTAGAAAAATAAAAGATGATTCTATCGTTGTCCCCTATATACAAGAGCTGAAATTAAATCTTGAGCAAATTGAAAAAGGAGGTTTTGACCACTTTATGCTTAAGGAAATTTATGAACAACCCAATGTTATAAAAGACACTTACAGAGGAAGATTACTTGCTAATGAAGGTATTATTAGGCTTGGGGGCTTAGAAGATTACATACAAAAATTCTTAAATGCCGATAGAATTATCATTGTAGCCTGTGGTACATCTTGGCATGCCGGACTTGTGGCGGAATATATTTTTGAAGACCTAGCAAGAATTCCTGTAGAAGTAGAATATGCCTCAGAATTTAGATATAGAAACCCGGTTATTACCGAAAAAGATGTCGTCTTGGCTATTTCCCAAAGTGGAGAAACGGCAGATACATTGGCGGCAATAAAACTAGCTAAATCAAAAGGTGCATTCGTTTATGGCATTTGTAATGTAGTGGGCTCTACCATTTCAAGAGAAACAGATAGCGGTACTTATACTCATGCAGGGCCAGAAATAGGCGTTGCTTCAACCAAAGCCTTTACTACACAAATTACCGTTTTAACATTAATAGCATTAAAACTTGCAAATTTAAAAGGCACTATCTCCAGTAGAGATTATATGAATTATCTCAGAGAATTGGAAGTCATCCCTCAACGGATAGAGACTGCTCTAAAAGCAAATGAGCATATTAAAGATGTTGCTAAAGTATTTAAAAATTCTAAAAATTTTCTATATTTAGGAAGAGGATATAACTTTCCCGTAGCTTTAGAAGGCGCTTTAAAATTAAAAGAAATTTCCTATATCCACGCTGAGGGATATCCAGCAGCCGAAATGAAACACGGCCCTATTGCATTAATTGATGAACAAATGCCTGTAGTAGTAATTGCTGTAAATAGCAATCATTATGACAAAGTAGTAAGTAATATTCAAGAAATTAAATCCAGAAAAGGCATTATCATTGCTGTTGTTACTCAAGGAGATACTACGGTTAAAGCAATGGCAGATTACATCATTGAAGTGCCTTACACCTCAGAAAGTTTAACACCATTAGTAACTACAATACCGCTTCAACTGTTGGCCTATCATATTGCAGTAATGCTAAATCGTAATGTAGACCAGCCTAGAAACCTAGCAAAATCAGTTACTGTAGAGTAAAAAATTACCTTAAAAAATTTTATTATATCTCATTAAAATTAGTTACATTGTATTCGCTAATTTATAAACATAAGATATGAAAACATTTTTCCCCATTTTACTTTTTTTATTCTGTTTTTCTTCCTATTCTCAAACCACAATTACTGGGAATGTTTTAGACAACAGCGGTTTGCCAATTTTAGGGGCAAACATTATTGTAACAGGAACTTCTGAGGGCACGGTTTCCGATTTTGATGGTAACTTTAGGTTAACCGTTTCTGTTCTACCACCATTTACTATTTCTGTTTCTAGTGTCGGTTATGAATCACAATCATACCAAATTACTTCCAACAATCAAGTTGTAAATTCAGTACTGAATGAAGGAACTTCACTAGATGAAATCATCGTTTCTGCATCTAGAACGCCGGAAAGATTATTTGAATCTCCGGTAACTGTGGAACGATTTGGTATTAAGGAAGTTAAAAATACCGCATCTGCAACCTTTTATGGCGGTCTTGAAAACCTAAAGGGAGTAGATGTCAATGTGAATAGCTTAACCTTTCAAGCAGTTAACACTAGAGGTTTTGCCACTTTTGCAAACACACGTTTTGTGCAGCTCGTTGACGGAATGGACAATTCATCGCCTGCACTGAACTTTGTTTTAGGAAACCTACTAGGAATGACCGAGCTGGATGTACACAGTATTGAATTACTTCCAGGAGCATCCTCAGCACTTTATGGAGCAAATGCCTTTAACGGAATTCTATTTATGACCAGTAAAAATCCTTTTGACTTTGAAGGAATCAGTACTTATTATAAACAAGGGATTACTTCTCAAGAAGCTGCCGGAGACAATAGTTTCTTTGATTTTGGAGTGCGAGTAGCACATAAATTCTCCGAAAAATTTGCGGCAAAAGCAAACTTTTCTTATTTAAAAGGAACAGATTGGTATGCAGTTAATGAAGAAGATGTATTAGCACCGGGTAGAGATAGATCCCATCCAAATTATGATGGATTAAATGTGTATGGTGATGAGGTGTTTACTAACATTAAAGGCGTTGGACAAGCATTGGCAGATGCAGGTCTTATACCCGGAGGCGCCGTAAATTTATTACCAAGCGAAAACGTAAGCAGAACAGGCTATAACGAAAGAGACCTGACTAATTATAATGCAGAAAGCGTAAAATTTGATGCGGCACTTCATTACCGTCCTTTTGCTAATGATTTTGAAATTAGTTACCTCGGAAAAATTGGTGTTGGCTCCACCATTTATCAAGGAGCGAATAGATATTCTATTAAAAACTTTTTCTTACAACAACACAAATTAGAAATTAAAAATGATAACTTCTTTTTAAGAGGATATATTACTGATGAAAGTGCCGGAGATTCCTACGACACAAGATTTACTGCCATAAATATTAACCGAGCTTGGAAACCGGATGCAACCTGGTTTGGTCAATATGCAGGCGCTTTTATTCAAGGAACATTAGGCGGATTAACTCCAGAGCAAGCACATGCACTAGGAAGACAAACTGCAGATACCGGAAGATTTGAGCCGGGGACAGAAGCATTCAATAACGCCCTTACAAGTGTAACCACAAATCCCGATCTTGCTGCTGGTTCACAGTTTAAAGATGCTTCTCAATTAAGACATGCCGATGCCAATTACAATTTTACGCATATAACTTCCGATATCGCTGAAATTCAGGTGGGAGGTTCTTTTAGAGAATACAAATTAAATTCCTTTGGAACTATTTACACCGATTTTGACGGCCCTATTTACTACAATGAATACGGAGCCTATTTGCAAATTCAAAAAAAATTAATGGACGACAGAATAAAACTTACAGGTTCTGTTCGTTATGACGAATCAGAACTTTTTGACGGAAGTTTTTCTCCTAGATTTTCAGCCACCTATACTGCCGGTGAGCAAAGAAATCACAACATTCGTGCTTCCGTACAAACAGGTTTTAGAAATCCATCCACACAAGATTTGTTTATTGGGCTAGATGTCGGTAGAGCAATTTTAGTGGGATCAGCCGAAGCAAACCTAGACCGTTATGTTAGAACATTCCCAATAAGTGGTGCAGGTGCTACAGCAACAGGAAGTGCAACAGCTACAGTTTCCGGAAGAGATGCTTATGAAAATTCCTTTACATTTAGTTCCGTTCAAAATGGCACTCCAGAAGCATCAGATGTAGGTATAGTTCAACCAGAACAAGTAACAGCAGTTGAAATGGGTTATCGCGCACGTCTCGGAAAAGTAATAGTAGATTTAAATGGATATTATAATATTTATGATAAATTTATTTCAAACGAAATCACTCTCGTTCCTTTATACGGTGAGGTTGGAGATAATTCCTTATCCTTACTTGCACTACAACAGGGCGATGTTAAAGCATTCCAAACCTATACAAACTCTGATGCTGATGTAAAATCCTATGGCGCTTCTATTGGTTTAGGCACAAAAATTCTTGGAAATTTTGATTTGGATGGCAACTATACATTTGCAGACGAAGATTTTGATCAAGCCTCATCGCCAGATTTCAGAACCAGCTTTAATACACCAAAACACAAAGTAAAAGTGTCTTTTGGAAATACAGAATTAATCAAAAACCTAGGTTTTAACATCAATTATAGATGGAGTGATTCCTTTGTATGGCAAGCAACATTTGCTGATGGAAAAGTGCCAGCATATTCTGTTGTGGATGCGCAAATAAATTACACCATTCCAATAATTAAATCTACTCTCAAAGTAGGTGCCGCAAATATTGGAAACAACGAGTACTTTACCGCATTTGGTACAGGCCTAATCGGTTCACAATATTATGTTTCGCTTACCATAAATAATTTATAATCTTTGAAAGCAAGAAGTATAAATTTTATAAAAAAATGAATAATAAATTTAAAAACTCACTCATGAATATAAATAAATATAAATGGCTACTACTTCTTTTAGGAGGTTTGTTTGTAGCTTGTAATTCAGATGATGATAATACTGTTCCAGACGACGAGGTAATTGTTGTAACTTCCGGCTCAGCGGATTTTTCTAAATACGTTTCCTTAGGAAATTCTTTAACAGCGGGATATACCGATGGAGCACTTTTTATTGCAGGCCAACAAAATTCATTTCCAAATACTTTAGCAACACAATTTGCTTTAGCAGGTGGAGGAGAATTTAAACAACCTCTTATGGCAGATAATGTAGGAGGTGTTTTATTAGCCGGAAATGTAATTTTGCCCAATAGATTGTTCTTTAATGGTGCCGGACCGGAAAGATTACCCGGACTGCCATCCACAGATATTACTTCACCGCTATCCGGTTCTTTTAATAATATGGGAGTACCCGGCGCAAAAAGTTTTCATTTATTAGCACCTGGATATGGTAACATAGCCGGTGTTCCTACGGGTCAAGCAAATCCTTATTTTGTAAGATTTGCCAGCAGCGCCAGTGCCTCGGTAATTGGCGATGCAGTAGCACAACAACCTACTTTCTTCTCTTTGTGGATAGGAAATAATGATGTTTTATCTTACGCAACAAGTGGTGGAGCCGGAGTTAATCAATCCGGTAATCTTGACCCTTCTACCTATGGTGGAAATGACATTACTGATCCAAATGTATTTGCTTCTGTTTATTCCAATTTAGCAGATGCTCTAACAGCAGGTGGCGCTAAAGGTGTGGTGGCTAATATTCCTAACGTTATCACGATTCCTTATTTTAATACGGTGCCATACAATCCAGTACCATTAGATGGGCCAACAGCAGGAGCCGTAAATCAAGCGTATGCTGCCTACAATGGTGGATTATTGCAGGCGGAAGCTTTGCAATTTATAAGTAGTGCTGAAAGAGCTGAAAGAACCATTAATTTTGCTGCAGGACAAAATTCTGTAGTCTTAATAGATGAGTATCTAACAGATCTAAATGCTTTAGGATTACCTTCTTTAAGACAATCAAAAGCAGAGGACTTGTTGGTTTTACCTGGAGCATCTTTTATAGGTACCGTGGTAAATAATAACCCACAACTTATTAATGGTGTTACAGTGCCATTAGACGATCAATGGGTTTTAGTACCACAAGAACAACAAGAAGTTATCAACGCAACAACTTCATTTAATGCTACTATCCAAGCTATTGCACAACAAAAAGGTTTAGCATTTGTAGATGTAAATGCTATTTTAAACGAGGCGGCTTCTACAGGAATAATTTTTGATGAATTTACTATGAATGCGAGTTTGGTTTTTGGTGGTACATTTTCTTTAGATGGTGTTCATCCCACAGCCAGAGGTTATGCATTTATTGCAAACAAATTTATGGAGGCCATTAATACTACTTATGGTTCAACTTTACCTCCTGTGAAAGCTAGAGACTTTATTACCTTATATCCATTTGCTCTTTAAAAATAGAAATCTTATAGGTCAAAGCCCATCTCTTTATTGATTTGGGCTTTTTTGTTTTTTGATGAAAAGGGGTTTAAATGTAAAGAAATCTAGTCTAAAATAAACGTTTCATTTAAGGTCCAGTTTGCCCTTATATCAAGTAGTTTTGGATAATAAATAATCGTTTCCGGTTGGATGCGATTTAAAAAATCACCTGTATCCCATTTACCATTTGAATTAGTGTCCTCCACAATACGGATAAAGTATTTTCCCGGCGTTATATTGGCAAACTCAAAAGTGCTTTTTTCTGAGGAATGCAATTCTTTTTGTACTTCGCCTTTTTCATTTACCAGCTGAACGATAATAGGAAATGAAGAAATATTGTTTAAATTTAACGTTAAGAAACCATAATCTGATAGTGTTCGGGTACTTACTTTATACTCAAGGGTGTCATTTGTCGTTCCAAAAAAATCTGTGATAGCTTCAGGAAATAATGTAATGGCATAGTTTTGGCGCTCTACTTTTTCAAAACTTAGTTGCAAAATATTAAAATAGGAATCTAAACTTGCTTCAAAAACCACGACAACAGAATCTTTGTCCATTACACGAATGTTGTCTTTGTTATAGGAAATCATAGGGAAGTTAGAAGAAATTTCAAATGGCTCGTCAAACGCTAGAATGCCAGCTTTTATGGGACTGAATTTTAAACTGTCTAAAAGCACATCCCGCAATCTAACCTGAATGGTATCTATAAATACCCTATTACTAATCTTAAAAGTTACAGAATCCAATTCCATTTTAGGTTGAAACCAATAGTTAAGCGTGTCTTTTTTTTGTTCTTTTGTGAGGTGATGCCTAAAACCCTCGGGAGTTGATGTCAGCATTTCAATTTCTAAAGAGGCAGCATCGCCTTCATACCCAAAACTAATTTGATTGGTGTTTAAAGCATTTGGCCTGCTAAGGGCATACACCGGTATTTCTTTAAACAAATTTAATACATAGCTTGTATCAGTAGGTATGGTGATAAAATTTTCAACAAAACCAATTTTATCTGTTTTTGGTTGAAAGGTATAATTGCTGTTGTTGTCTTTTAGTGCTATTAGTAAATATGTTCCTTCTTTTACATTTTCTATTTGAAAGGAATCTGGATTATTTTGAGTACTTGCTACATAAATAGGCTTCTGAGTAAAGATAATGGAATCTTTAAATTCGGTATCCACTTCATAAAGCATTACCGAAACATTTTCTTCCGGTTTAAGTAATTCAGCGTCTGTAATGGTTCCAATTACCTTTAAACTATCTATGTAACTTCCGGTAGAAAACACATATTTATAAAATTCATAAGGGTTTTCTTCATTATTATCTACAATGCTATTTCCAAAATTTATAGAATAGGTAGTGTTTTCTCTTAGCGTATCCTGAAATACAATTTTAATATATTTTGAAGTGCTTAATGGATAAAGCGTAGGTGGCGCATTTAAAGGAGGTGAAATAATTAAGTTTTTTTGAAGGTCTTTCAATTTGATATATTCATCAAAATAAATACGAATTTCATTACCCTTAAAATTAATGGTATAATTTTCAGGTACTGTTCTGATAATTACCGGAGCAATAGTATCTCTTAACCCTCCTTCAGGATTTCCGCGTTTGGCGCAATCGACAAAGGAAAAAGAAAGCAGTAAAAGAAAAATAAAATAGATAAAATTGCCTTTCATAGCACAAAGATGCAAAGATTTTTATTTAACGAAGCGTTGTTTTTACGGTTTTTTAAAATTCAAGGAATTTCTTTTTTTCTTATTTGGTAATCGCAATAGTGGCAAAACTTAGTTTTACACCTTTTATCTGCAGTAATTTTTTTGCACAAGCCTCTAAGGTTGCTCCGGTAGTGATAATATCATCCACTAAAAGAATGTGTTTGTTTTCAATTTTTGACGCATTTTGAACAGCGAAAACTTCTTCATTGGTAAAAATTCTGGAAATTCGTTCTTTGAAAACTTGGGAAGTTGTAGGAGTAATTTTTACTAACACATCATCAATATATTGTTTTTGAAGGGCAAGGGCAATTTTTTCGCCAAAGCCGGCCACTTGATTGTAGCCTCTTTGGCGCAACTTTTTTTTATGTAAAGGAACGGGTATTATAGCGTTAATATCTTGGTATTCTTTGCATTCAGCTAATTCCTCACCTAGCCATTCGCCAAAAATTAAGCCAATTCTTTTTGCCTTTTTGTATTTAAGAGCATGAACAAATTTTTGAGTAATATTGTTTTTTTTGAAATAGAAAAGTGCCGTAGCATGCACCACTGGAATTCTTCCATAAAAAATATCTGACATTTCTGTGCTGCCATTTTTATGAAATCCTGCAATGGGTAAATTATGCCTGCAAATACTACATATTTCTTTTTCACCCTCAATAAGCTCTTTGTGGCAGCCTCTGCAAATATTTGGGAAAAATAAATTTAACATAATTTATTGAATATTTATCATTTTTTAAACACATTTACGAAAATCTAAAACTACATTTGATAATTATTTACAAGATACAATTTTAACACTAACTCCTTATAATATGGAAACAGAAAATAGTAATAACAAATTAAAATGGCTTATAGGCATTCTCGCAGTATTGCTAGTTGCACTAACAGTTTTTACAGTAAAACTTTACAACGATTCAAAAGAGAACGCTACAAATCTTGAACTCCAAAAAATGGATATTGAACAAGATTTAGAAGAACTTATTGCTAACTATAACATAGCCATTAGCGAAAACCAATCTAAAGATAAAGATTTGATTGCAGCCAGAGAACGCATTAGCCTACTCTTAGACTCTGTAAAAGACTCACAAGCAAATGTAGATTTAATAAGAAGATACCGTGTTGAAGTTGGCAAACTTAAAAATGAAAGAACTGTATTGTTTAGAAAAGCCGATAGTTTACAAATGCTAGCAAATAGATTAACCGTTGAAAGAGACAGCACAACGGTTGTTTTAGGAGAAACCATTAAAGTAGTCGATTCTATTTCATTGCAAAACCTTGCCCTTGAAAAAGTAGTGGCAAAAGGTTCTGCTCTTAAAGTTTCCGGTCTTAAAACCGAAGGTGTAATCGTTAGAAATAGTGGTAAAATTGTCAATACTGACAGGGCAAGCAGAGCAGATAGGATTAGAACCTGTTTTTCACTTAATGCAAATGAAATAGCTGAAAAAGGTGACAGATTGTTATTTGTACAAGTTATCAACCCTAAAAACAATGTGATAGGGGAAAAAGCAATGGTTAATTTTGAGGATAAAGTGCTTACCTATAGTGCAACTTCTAACGTGTTTTATGAAAATGAAGCTTTAGATGTTTGTGTATTAATAAACGCCTTAGAGGCAGATTTAATACCTGGAAATTATTCTATTAATGTTTTTGATGGCCCCCGATTAGTTGCCACATCTACCTTAAAGTTGAAATAAGAAAAATATATTTTAAAAATAAAATCTGCTACGTAAGTTTTCGTAGCAGATTTTTTTATTTTTGCCCTATGATAAATAAAGACGAACATTTTAAAAGAGTTGTTTCCCACGCAAAAGAATATGGATATATTTTTGGCTCTAGTGAAATTTATGACGGTTTGAGCGCAGTGTATGATTATGCACAAAATGGGGTAGAGTTAAAAAACAATATTCGCACCTATTGGTGGAAAAGCATGGTACAAATGCACCAAAACATTGTAGGTCTAGATGCCGCCATATTAATGCACCCTACAACCTGGAAGGCTTCCGGGCACGTTGATGCCTTTAACGACCCCTTAATAGATAATAAAGATTCCCAAAAAAGATATCGGGCGGACGTACTCATTGAAGATTTTGCAGAAAAACTGCATCAAAAAGCACAAAAAGAAATTGAAAAAGCAAGAACTCGTTTTGGTGAAAGTTTTGATGAAGCGCAGTTTGTAGTAACAAATGAAAGAGTAATTAAATACCAAACCCAACAAAAAGAAATCCTAGAACGTATGGCACGATCTTTAGAAAAAGAAGATTTAGCCGATGTAAAAGCACTTATAGAAGAATTAGAAATAGCCGACCCCGATACTGGTTCAAAAAACTGGACTGATGTTCGCCAATTTAATTTAATGTTTGGTACCAAACTAGGCGCTTCTGCTGAAAATGCTACAGATTTATACCTTCGTCCGGAAACAGCACAAGGCATCTTCGTTAATTTTTTAAATGTGCAAAAATCAGGTAGAATGAAAATTCCTTTCGGAATAGCACAAACAGGAAAAGCCTTTAGAAATGAAATTGTAGCTAGACAATTTATTTTTAGAATGCGCGAATTTGAACAAATGGAAATGCAATTTTTTGTACGCCCCGGCGAAGAACTTAAATGGTATGAACACTGGAAAGAAAAACGACTTAATTGGCATTTGTCTTTAGGCTTAGGAAAAGAAAATTACCGTTTTCATGACCATGAAAAATTAGCTCATTATGCAAATGCCGCTACCGATATTGAATTTGATTTCCCTTTTGGTTTTAAAGAATTGGAAGGCATTCATTCCCGCACCGATTTTGATTTAAAAGCGCACGAAAAATTCTCCGGAAAAAAATTACAATTTTTTGATCCGGAAATTAATGAAAATTACGTGCCTTATGTGGTGGAAACCTCCTTGGGGTTAGACCGTATGTTTTTAGCAGTATTCAGTAAAGCGCTTAAAGAAGAAGCGTTAGAAGACGGTAGTACCCGAATTGTACTACAATTACCTTCTATTTTAGCACCCACAAAAGCCGCTATTTTACCCTTGGTAAAAAAAGATGGTTTACCTGAAATAGCACAAAGAATAATAGACACGCTTAAATGGGATTTTAACGTCACATATGATGAAAAAGACGCCATAGGTAGAAGATACCGTAGACAGGACGCTGTAGGCACTCCATTTTGTATCACCGTTGATCACGATACCAAAGTAGATCATACCGTAACTATTCGTTATCGCGATTCCATGAAACAAGAACGTGTTCCGATTGATAAATTGTATGACATTATTCATCAAGAGGTGACCATAAAAAATTGGCTGACTTAATTTTAAAAATGCCGTTAAAATTGAAATTTAACGGCATTTTTATTTATAAGAAAAACAAAAACCGGAAATCTGTTTTTAATTGGCTTTGCGCATTTCCACAATTTCTATAGGATTTGCTTTTTCACATCGGTTCATCATTCTTAAAGGATGGTAGGTAAACCAAACCTGCATGCCGGAACTTTTATAGGTTTCTTCTAAGTTAATAGGGTCAAACAAATTATTTTCCCCATCAACTTTTAAGGTGTAAGGACAATCTCCTTTTACAGTAGAGGCTACAATGGTGGCTTTTTTAAAACCTGCCTCAAGCATTTTGGTTTCTGTAACAGTATCGGATTCATTTTTGGCTTCTATCACGGTTTTTTTACAAGTACACGAAAAAGTCAGAACCATGAAAAGGCCGGCTAACGTTTTATTAAGTATAGACATTACAATTTATTTTGCATAAAAATACAAATAGTTACGTAATAAAATAGGTATAAACAACTCTTTTGTTTTTTTTATTTCTATGGATAAATGGGGCGCATTTGTGGCTAAAAATAAGCTTTTAACTGAATACTTCCTGTATGAATCGTGGAAGAAGTTTCGCTCTTCCTTCCAAAATAAGAAAGATTGGCATCCAGATATTGCGTTATTTTTCGCTGAAATAACAAACTCCAAGTAAAATTTTTATCGGGTTGCAACCCTTCTAACATTTGAAAAGCTACAGGCGTAAAAGCATTTCCTGAAAAATCATTTGAAATAAAATTAAATTCTCCGTTAATCGAAAACTTTTCTGCATTATTGAAGGTAAACGAAGCGCCTAATGTTTGCTGATCTAACACATCTCTGTCTCCTAATAAATTTTCCTTATTTGTAAAGGCATAGAAAACAGAAAATTGTGCGTTTTCTGATACTAAATAGGAAATTTTTGGAGCAATGTCATAACTTTCAATGGTAAAGTTTCTGCTTTCAAAATTTTCAGAAGTAGTAGTGTTTTCTCCCAATTGTGTTTTAAAATTTGCCAACCAATTTGTTGCAAATTTGTGCGTAAAATTAAGCTGATGACGTAACAAGCTGCTTTTTTGTAAGCCCACCGAAAGTAAATTTTCAGCCTTTGAAGTAGTATAGGTGTAGCTGGTGGTGTAGCGTTGTTTGCCACGATTAAAAAACAAGACATTTCTAAAATTAAGATTTAATCCTAACTGGTTTTCTGTGTTGCTGACAAATGGGTTGATATCAAAATTATTGCCTTCTCTTCTGGTTTTTCGGTCAATTAAATAGGAAGTTTGATTATAAAATTTAGCAAGCAACTTCTTGCTCTTTTCATTTTCTGAAAAATATTGCGGTTGAAGTGTAACCGCCTGTCCAAATTTATTTTGATGGATTTTTACAAACACCTGATTGGGAAGCAGCACCCGTATAAAAATACCTTCATCTGCAAATTTTGCTATTTCAAATTCTTCCAGCTCTTGAATGCCGTTGCCATTATAGTCAATCCAAGTGTGGGTGCCCTGACCAGGCTCTACTTGTACAAAAGTGAATTCTTGTTGTGGCAATACACCGCTATTGGTTTCAAAAGTAGAATTCCATTGCACGCCACCATTAAAAAATCGTTGGTTGTACAATATGCGGCTGTTTAAGGATTGCTCGTCTTCGCGCTGACCAAACTCGTCTTTTAAGGTTCTGTAATTTGCAAAAACAGAAAGCTGTGTAGTTTCACTTTGCACCAATTGCGATTTCAAATAAAAGGTGTTTGAGCTACTCACCTTTTGCAATTGTGTATTTCTAAGGCTGTCATTTATCCTATTTCGGTAACCCACTTCTACAAAAACTTGGGTGCTGTCTCCTAGTCCGGTAAAAATTTCATAGGCTTTAAACCTTTGGCTAATTGGGGTTAGACTGTCATTTGCCACGAAGCGTTGTTTATTGTTCTCTCCTGCAGACTTAACTCCCACCCAATATTTTTCAAAACCATAAACCGAACGAGCATTCCATCGAAAGAAATCAGTGTTTACTTCCGTGCCGGAGTTGTTTAAGATACTTGCGTTTACATCGGTTTTTAGTTTACCTAATTGTATGCCAGAGTGCACCACGTGCCGAACGCCATGAAACCCTTCAGAAAAATTTAATTTTTGAAATTCGTAATTGGCAAAACCAAGTTTTGAGTCGGTTGCTTGTAATCCGGCAATCCAAAAACTTTGGTTACCCGCAGGATTGTTTAAACTCCAATCTCTATCAAATTCAGTAGCATATATGCGTTCCACCGTATGGAAGTTTTTATCTACATAATCAAAATTTAAGTAGGCATCCAATTGAAGTCCCTGCTCTTTTTGAAGTATTTTTTGTCGGGTATGAAGGCGTGTAGCAAATCCATTATTATCTTCATTGTCTAGGTTTGAAAATAAATTAAGGTCTTGTTTGCTTGCAGCAACTTCAAAACCGATGCTTGTTTTTTCAGAAGGACGATAAGCACCATTTACACCCGCTATCTGGATGGTTGTAGGGGCAAAAAGCTGAATTACAGGAGCATAATTACCTTGGGGAACTCCATCAATTGGAGCAATAAATTCAAAAATTCTGCTGATGGCTGCGTTATTTGTAATAAAATAATTACCTTGATTTTCGCCAACCAAACTAAAACGTACCTGAAACAATTCGTCTTCGGGATTGGTTGAAAAAACAAAAATTTCTTCGCCATTAAAAAGTTCTTTCCGGTATAAAATTTTATTTTCTGAAAAGGTATCCGGCACGGCTGATGGCGCAATCATTTGTGTTTTGTCATCACCTGCTTGCTGTAAAATAGTTACTTGTTCTTCAGAAAGGTTTTGTTGTAATGGTTGGTTTTTTGCATCGCTTTCTAAATAGCCATAAGCACCTAAATCTAATTTTTTGCTAGTGTAATTTCCGCCGCTATAACCAATAAAACGGGTATAGTTTCTATCGGAATATTGATATTCTACTAAAATTCGCATATCTGCTGTAATGGGATAGTTTGGGTTAAACTTGAGTTCGCCGGCGTTATAATCAATTACATAATCTTTGTTTTCTCCACGCTCCAATAGTAAGCCGTTTACAAACACCCGTTCACTTCCGGAAATGATAAGAATAAACAATTCGCCATTGGGGCCAATTAATTTATAAGGTCCTTGGTTTCCTTCTTGACCTATAAAGTTGCTTTTCGAAAAAACACCTTTCACCACTGCCCCAGAAGCAAACATGGTGGTTTCTGCGTTTTCCTTTTTTATTTTTCCTCCCACGGAAATGCCTTGTACCTTTTTCTGAAACTTGGCAAAATAACTGTTTGTGTTTACTAAATCGATATCCCCGGCACGAATATTCCAGCTATCACTGAACAACTCAATAAAAATCTGGTCAAATTCGTCTAAGTTTTGAGAATAGCCTCCTTCTTGAATGGGAATATTCGCATCTTGTATGGAAGCTCTAATACTGACTTTGTCACTTATCTTTCCGGTAATCTGCAAGTCTAATTGCGAATTTACTACAGCATTTTGATTGTTACCAATGGTAATGCCTCGGGAAATACTTCCATTCGTATTTAGTCCGTCAAAAGGTTTAAAATCATTTTTTCGTGTAGGTTGCTGTAAAGAATAAAATCTGTCCATAGCCGCATTGTCTGATGCAATAATCCTAGGATCCAGCAAGGAATATCTTTTAGTAAGAAAACTCGGATATTGCACATAATTTACAGTCAAGGAATCACCGACTATTAATGTGTCTTTGGAAAGATATACCTCTGCTTTAGCAAAATTTACTCGGTACTTGGAAGTATCTATTGCTACCCCATTTTTGTCGAAAAGTTCAAATTGAATCGGATTTATACTGGTAGAATCTATAACAATAGTATCTTGAACAGCTACTTTGATGCTGCGGTAATTTCCGGAAACATCTTGCGAATACGCCGACATTCCGAAGAGAAAAAAAAATGCAATCAGGCAGTGCTTCATTACCTTCTAAAACTTAAAGTACTAGTATTTATTTTATCTATTGCAGTATAGAAATCTTTTCCTGTTTCTATAGGTCGTAAATGTAAGGGAATAATTATTTTAGCACTTCATTTACAAAATACATTTCCAGCATCATGAAAATTATTTCTTATAATGTAAATGGCATTCGTGCCGCGTTAAGCAAGGGATTTATCGATTGGCTGATACAAGCCAACCCCGATGTTATTTGCCTACAAGAAACCAAAGCCCAAAAAGAACAATTGAATCTTAGTCTTTTTGAAGAAGCCGGCTACCCTTACCATTATTGGTTTAGTGCACAAAAAAAGGGATATAGTGGAGTTGCTATACTTTCAAAAACAAAACCTAACCACATACAATACGGCACAGGAATAGACCACATGGATTTTGAAGGCAGAAATTTACGCATCGATTTTGATGCATTTTCTGTAATGAGCCTGTATTTGCCAAGCGGAACAAACGATGCCAGACTTGGATATAAATTTCAGTATATGGAAGAATTTTTACAGTATGTAACCCAACTGAAAAACGAAATACCAAACTTGCTAATTTGTGGAGATTATAATATTTGTCATCGAGCTATTGATATTCACGACCCGATTAGAAACGCAAATGTTTCCGGATTTTTACCGGAGGAACGAGAATGGCTAGGACGATTTATAGATAGTGGTTTTATAGATACCTTTAGACATTTCAACAAAGAACCAGATAACTATACTTGGTGGAGTTATCGTGCTAATTCCAGAAACAATAACAAAGGATGGCGTATTGATTATCACATGCTCACAAACTCGTTACAAGAAAAACTAAAACGCGCCGTTATACTACCTGAGGCAAGGCATAGTGACCATTGCCCATTAATGGTTGAATTAGAAATTAAATAAAGTAACTCTATGATATCAAAGACCCTAACTTTTCTGGCACTACTATTTTTAACAACCTCTTGCGTTTCTTCTAAAGTTTTTGAAGACCTCAAGCAAGACAATGAAGCACTAAAAGCCGAAAACAAAGCCCTAATGGCACAGTTAGACGGCAAAAAAGGTAATGCAGATACTTATTCGTTGGCTGCCTTGCAAAAACAATACGAACAAGTAAAAACAGAAAGAGACCAATTAGCTTTAGACTATGCCGCTGTGCAAAACAATTTAAAACGATTACAGGATTCTTACGATGCTTTAGAAGCAAATAGTTCTGAAAATCTTACTGGAAATTTAGCGTTAAACAGAGAGTTGCTTACCAAACTAGAAGAAAAAGAAAAAGCACTTGCCAGAGAACGTGGAAGATTAGAAGAACTAGAAAAAGATTTAGCAGCACGTTCTAACCGCGTAAATGAATTAGAAGGACTTTTAGCGGCAAAAGATGCACAAATGCATGCTTTAAAAGAAGCTATTTCTGCAGCATTAACAAATTTTGAAGGCAAAGGGCTTACCGTTGTGCAACGCGATGGCAAAGTGTATGTGTCCATGGAAAACAAATTGCTTTTTGAAAGTGGAAGTTGGGCGGTAAACAACAATGGAAAACTAGCCGTAGTACAATTAGGCGGTGTTTTAGCGCAAAATCCCGAAATAGCAGTATTGATAGAAGGCCATACCGATAACGTGCCCTACGGCGGAAGCGGACCACTGCAAGACAACTGGGATCTGTCCACAAAAAGAGCAACCGCCATTGTAACGATACTTTCGGAAAATAATGCCATACTTAAAGAAAACCTCACAGCAGCCGGAAGAGGTGAATATGCGCCAATAGCCCCGAACAGTACTTCGGAAGGCAAAGCAAAAAACCGAAGAATCGAAGTAATACTAACCCCAAAACTTGATAAAATAAGCAAATTATTTCATGAACTATAATACCCTACCAAATTCCGATTTAAAAATTAGTGAACTTGCTTTAGGCACCATGACTTGGGGGCAACAAAACAATCAAGAAGAAGCCCATAACCAATTAAATTTTGCATTGAATAATGGTATTAACTTTATCGATACTGCCGAAATGTATTCTATACCGGGGCGAAAAGAAACCCAAGGCAGTACAGAAACCATAATTGGCAATTGGCTTTCCACATCAGGAAAGCGAAAAGACATTATTTTAGCTTCCAAAATAGCAGGACCTAGCAGAAATTTTAATCATATTCGCACTGATTTAAATTTTTCCAAAGCCTCTTTAAACGATGCTATAACTAAAAGCTTAAAACGATTACAGACAGATTATTTAGACCTTTATCAGCTGCATTGGCCGGAGCGCAATACCAATTATTTTGGACAACGAGATTACCAACACCATCCTAATGAACTTTGGAAAGACAACTTTGCTGAAGTACTCGAAAACTTAAATTATTTTGTAAAAGAAGGAAAAATAAGATACATAGGTGTTTCAAATGAAGCACCGTATGGACTAATGCGTTATGTGGAAGAAACTCGTAAAGGAGATATAAAAATAAGCAGCCTTCAAAATCCTTTTAATTTATTAAACCGAAAAGACGAAATAGGGGTAACAGAAATTCTGCAACGGGAAAACATAGGTTATCTTGCCTATTCTCCTTTGGGTTTTGGACAACTCACCGGAAAATATTTAGATGATACACCAAAAAATTCCCGAGTAACCTTGTTTCCTAATTACAACAGATACCACAAGGAAAATGGTTTTAAAGCAACTAGAAGATATAATGATTTAGCAAAAGCACACGGTTTGTCACTCACCCAAATGGCATTGGCATTTATAAGGCAACAGGCGTTTATTTCGAGCACTATTTTAGGAGCAACAACTATAGAGCAACTGAAGGAAAATATAGAAAGTAAAAATGTGCTGTTATCCAAAGAAATTTTAGCAGAAATTCAAGCTATTCACGAAGCCATACCCAATCCGGCACCTTAAAAAGTATCCAAAAAAATATTGTGTATCTTTGAAGACTAACCAACACTTGTAACCAATGAAAAAATATATCTTCTTAATGGTAGTTGCTGCCATTTTAATTTCCTGTACTTCCAAGCCGAAAGAAGAGGAGAAAATTATAGCAGAAGAGCAAGAAACAGAAGTAGTAGAAGCCATTGAAAACACAGGAGCAAAGGACTTTTGGGAAAACCTGAAAGCTATTTGTGGAAAAGCATTTGAAGGTAAACTTGTTAGTGCCCCTGCAAATGATGATTTTGCCGATAAAAAATTAGTAATGCACGTACTTTCGTGTGATGATGAAACCATTTTAATTCCCTTTAATGTGGGCGACAATTTATCTAGAACTTGGATTTTTAGCTACAAAAATGGCAGAATACAGCTAAAACATGACCATAGAATGCAAGATGGCAAAAACGATGCAGTAACCATGTATGGTGGCACCACCACAAACTCCGGAATGGCAAGTATGCAAATGTTTCCTGCTGATCAAGAAACTTTAGAAGTAATTCCAGCAGCATTTTCCAATGCTTGGTGGGTTACGATTGACAGCACTGCGTTTACCTACAACTTACAAAGAATAGGCACAAATCGATTATTTACGGTTTCGTTTGACCTTACTAATGAAGTAGAAAAACCTGCTCCTTCCTGGGGTTGGGAAGATTTTGGAAAGGAATAGTTTCTTATAAATGCTTTAAAAAATAATTACACATAAAATTTATGGCTTTAATATGGTAAGCTTTGTTAATGCTTACAAAATAGCAATAAGTTTAAGTACATACCTCCATTAGATTTTGCATATATTCAAAAGAAAGTAGGATTAAAAAGCTACTAAAAAGCCCTGCTTCTAAACATAAAAAGTAGGGTTTTTCTTTTATATAAAAACGAGTATTTTATCCTTTTAAACTTGCACTTAAATATTCCCTATTCATTCGAGCTATGTTTTCAAGTGAAATGCCTTTAGGACATTCTATTTCGCAAGCTCCTGTGTTTGTGCAATTTCCAAATCCTTCGTCGTCCATTTGTCTTACCATATTTAGCACCCTGTCTGTGGCTTCAATTCTTCCTTGTGGTAATAAGGCAAACTGCGAAACTTTAGCAGAAACAAACAGCATAGCAGATGCATTTTTACAGGCAGCTACACAAGCACCACAGCCTATACAAGTTGCGGCATCAAATGCCATATCGGCATTGTGTTTGTTAACCGGAATAGCATTGGCATCTACGGTATTACCGGAGGTGTTTATAGAAATAAATCCTCCTGCATGTTGGATTCTATCAAAAGCAGATCTATCTACAATTAAATCTTTTATTACAGGAAATGCTTTTGCTCTGAAGGGCTCAATAAAGATAGTGTCGCCATCTTTAAACATACGCATATGCAACTGGCAGGTGGTAACACCTGTGTCTGGACCATGAGGTTCACCATTAATCTGTAAGGAGCAGGAACCACAAATTCCTTCTCTGCAATCATGGTCAAATGCTACAGGATCTTCGCCTTTGTTATTTAATTGCTCATTCAACATGTCTATCATATCCAAAAAGGACATATCAGGAGAGACATCATCGATTTTATAGGTAACGATTTTCCCTTTTGATTGGGCATCCTCTTGACGCCATATTTTGAGTGTAAGATTCATTTTTTTTAGATTTTAATAGGGAGTTGTGGAAAGTGCGTTTTTTCAAAACTAATCTCTCCAATCTCCAATCTTATTTATAGCTCCTAGTAACCAATTTTATGTTTTCAAAATGTAATTCTTCTTTATGCAATACCGCTTCACTTGGTTTTCCTTTGTATTCCCAAGCGGCTGCGTAAGCAAAATTTTCATCGTCGCGTAATGCTTCACCGTCTTCGGTTTGGTATTCTTCTCTATAATGACCGCCACAAGATTCATTTCTGTGCAGGGCGTCTTTGGCAAAAAGCTCGCCAAGTTCTAAGAAATCGGCTACCCGCAATGCTTTTTCTAACTCTTGGTTTAGGCTGTTTGCGTTTCCGGGTACTTTAACGTCTTTATAAAATTCTTCTCTCAAAGCTGCAATTTCATTTATTGCTTGATTTAATCGTTCGGCATTTCTGGCCATTCCTACTTTATCCCACATTATTTTCCCGAGTTTTTTGTGAAAATAATCTACTGTTTTGGATCCTTTGTTGTTGGTGAAATGCTCAATTTGCGATTTTACATTATGTTCAGCAGCTTCAAATTCGGGTAAATCTGTAGATATTGGTCCGGTGCGTATGTCGTTTGCTAAATAATCGCCTATGGTATAAGGCAGTACAAAATAACCATCAGCCAATCCTTGCATTAGTGCAGAGGCTCCTAAACGGTTTGCACCGTGGTCGGAGAAATTGGCTTCACCTATGGCGTAGCAACCTTCTACGGTAGTCATTAGGTTATAATCCACCCAAATACCACCCATTGTATAATGTGCCGCAGGGTAAATCATCATTGGTGTTTCATACGGATTTTGATCTACGATTTTTTCATACATCTGAAAAAGGTTTCCGTATTTGTTTTCTATAACTTCTTTGCCTAGTTTTTCAACTAATTTGGTGTCATTTTCATCTAAATGTTTTATTCTGGCTTGCTCTTTTCCATAACGCTCAAAAGAAGTTGCAAAATCTAAATATACAGCTTCTCCGGTTTTGTTTACGCCAAATCCGGCATCACAACGTTCCTTAGCTGCTCTAGATGCAACATCACGCGGCACAAGATTACCATAGGAAGGATAGCGTCTTTCTAGGTAATAATCTCTATCTTTTTCAGCCAATTCTGTTGGTTTTAATTTTCCTTCACGAATGGCTTTAGCATCTTCTAACTTTTTTGGCACCCAAATTCTTCCGTCATTTCTTAAAGATTCTGACATTAAGGTCAATTTTGATTGATGCTCTCCGGAAACAGGAATACAGGTTGGGTGAATTTGTGTAAAACAAAGGTTAGCAAAATAGGCTCCTTTCTTGTGAATTTTCCAAGCTGCGGTGGCGTTGCTTCCCATGGCATTAGTGGATAAGTAAAAAACATTTGCATAACCACCGGAGCCAATGACTACGGCGTGAGCCGAATGTCTTTCAATTTCACCCGTCACTAAATTTCTGGCGATAATTCCTCTTGCTTTTCCGTCAACTACAACCAAATCTAGCATTTCATGACGGTTGTACATTTTTATTTTTCCGCGGCCTATTTGTCTGTTCATTGCGGAATAAGCACCAAGCAATAACTGTTGTCCGGTTTGTCCTTTTGCGTAAAAGGTTCTGGAAACCAGTACCCCTCCAAAAGAGCGATTGTCAAGTAAACCTCCATATTCTCTAGCAAAAGGAACGCCTTGTGCCACACATTGGTCTATGATGTTTGCCGAAACTTCGGCCAAACGATATACGTTTGATTCGCGAGAGCGGTAGTCGCCTCCTTTTACGGTGTCGTAAAAAAGTCGATAATTGGAATCGCCATCTCCTTGGTAATTTTTTGCGGCATTAATTCCGCCTTGAGCTGCAATGGAGTGTGCACGACGGGGGGAATCTTGAAAACAAAAGGCTTTTACATTATAACCCAATTCGGCTAGAGTGGCCGCTGCCGAACCTCCGGCAAGACCTGTACCCACTACAATGATGTCAATATTTCTTTTATTGGCAGGATTGACTAAGTGGATTTTATTTTTATGATTGGTCCATTTGTCTGCAAGAGAACCTTCCGGAATTTTAGAATCTAATGTTGTCATACTGCTTGTATTACTGATTAAAATGATGAAAAAGGGCGATAAACACAAACCCTAATGGAATAAGAATAGCAAATGCTACCGTAAACCCTTTAAGTCCTTTTGAATATTTATTGTTAAAGCCAATGGATTGAAATGAGGAGGAGAAACCATGTAGTAAGTGTAATGCTAAGAAGACAAAGGAAATAACATACAAACCTGTGCGCACCGGACTTTCAAATTTGGCTACCATTTCGCCAAAATAACGAGTGGAATCATCGGGATGCGATTCTACATATTTATGTACAATTTCAGGTATCCAAAAGTCATAAAAATGCAGGCCTAAGAAAGCTAATATCACTATTCCTGACCAAATCATGTTTCGGGACATCCAAGAAGAGTTTGCCGAACCATTGTAGCTAAAATAGGAAATACCTCGGGCATTTCTATTTCTGATTTCTAAAACAAAACCCATTATAAAATGAAAGACAACACCAAAGATTAAAATAGGTTGTGCCACAAATTGTACCACGGCGTTAGTCCCCATATAATGAGAAATCGCATTAAAAGCATCTGCGCTGAATACCGACGTAATATTGATAAAAAAATGTTGTGTTAAAAAGAGAACTAAGAAAAGTCCTGAAAGAGCCATTGCCACTTTTCTGGCAATAGAAGAAGTTATCATTCCGCTCATTGGAAGTTATTTTAAAATATGAATACAAAAATACAAGGATACTAGATGAATAGCAAACTTTAGCCGATGTTTAAACCGTATTTAGAATTGATATAAAAAAGAATTTCCTTTTTGTTTGTTGTTTTGTCTTATTTTTGACTTTTTAGGCGGAAATGGTTAAACAATTAAGTATTCTCAGATACAATTATTCTATTATCAACTCTTTACTTTCGGTTTTTCCGTTAATGGTAACTTCTGTATTGTAATTTCCTTTTGGTAAGTAATATTTACTGTTTTTTTTCTTTTCGATAACTGCAGTTTTATCTTCTTTAAGCAACGCCGATTTGCCACTTTCTGAAATACTCATGTCATAGGAAAATGAGTTAAATCCTTTTTCAGCATCTTGCTTTTTGGAAAATAAAACAACGCCATTTTTACTTTTTACAGTTAGTGTTGCCACTCCTGGCTTAGAAGTGTAAAATACAACAGATGTTTCCGGTTCAGATGGTAAACGCCACTTACTCCAACTTGTTCCCCAACGATTAGAATGACGCACTTTTTCAATAGAAAATAAAACCAGTGCTTCCTTTAACTTTTCTTTAGTCATTTCTTGTAACATTCCTATGTTAGTTTTGTATATAGATCGGCCATGAGTTCCTAATACCAAGTCTTTTGCTTCTGCCTGTATGCGTATGTCGTGTACTGCCACATTCGGCAAATTGCTTGAAAATCGTTCCCAACTTTCTCCACGGTCAAATGACACATACGCAGCATCATCAGTTCCTAAATACAAAATGTCTTCATTAACAGGATCTTCTCTAATAACATTTACAGGTGAAAGGAGAAGGTTTGCCCGGATACTTGTCCAAGTTTTGCCAAAATCGTCACTCTTATAGACGTATGGCGCAAAATCATCCCAACGATACCCATTTAAGGTTACATAAACACGTTCCTTTTTATGTTGCGAAGCAATAACTCGGGATACCCATAAATCCTGTGGGAAGGTGGTGGAGATGTTTTCCCAACTCCCACCGCTGTTTTGAGATATATGCACTAATCCGTCATCACTGCCAGTATAAAGTAGCCCAAACTGAAAAGGAGACTCACTAATAGTTGTAATTGTGCCATAAGCGACGTTTCCTTTTTTGCCTCCTTTAGTCAAATCGGGCGAAATGGCAACATAATCTTCGCCTTGATTTAAAGAGCGCATAAGTTTATTTCCTCCGTAATATAAGATGTCTTGGTTGTGTGAAGAAAGTAAAATAGGGGTTTGCCAGTTAAATCGATAAGGCGATTCGCCCAATACGTGTTTGGGTTGAATGAAGGTGGTTTTATCAGTTGCTCTATCTATCCTGAAATAATTGCCAAACTGAAATCCGGTATATACTAGTTTAGGATTGCGGCTATCTACTTCAATTTGCATACCATCGCCTCCCATTAATGCTTTATACGGATAATCGCCTGAATTTTGCCACTCTACCGATTGTTTATAGTCATTTGAGCCAACCCAAACACCATTATCCTGCGCCCCGGCATACACATTATAGGGTTTTTGATTATCTACCTGCAAAGCATATACTTGCATTACAGGAGTGGAATTGCATTTCAACCAGTTTTCACCATCGTCAAAAGTGATGTTAACTCCGCCATCATTGCCGTTAATCAAGTGTTTTGGATTCTTGGGGTTTAACCATAAAGCATGGTGGTCCACATGCACATTATCGGCATCCATGGAAGCAAAAGTTTTTCCACCATCTTTCGACTTTAAAATAGGGACTCCAAAAATATAAATGGCTTCTGGATTGTTTCGTTGTACACGAATTTCTCCAAAATAATACCCGTAGGAATAGTAAATATCATCCAGATAATCGTCGTGGGTTTTTTTCCACGTTTTTCCGCCATCGGTAGTTTTGTAAATTTCTGCACCTATTACCGGTGTGTCAAATAACATGGTGTTTGCATCCTCTAAATATTTAGCTAAATCTACCGGTTGAACGGTCCCGCCGCTTACCATTTGTTTGACGTTTTCTGCACGGTATTTTTCTTGAAAATTATTTTCTCGTAAAAACCGGTTCAACGTGCTGTTTTCCAAAGCCATAAATTGAACAACCGTCATGGTTTTAAAATCGTCTTTGGTGAGGATGCCATCGGCTTTTGACTTTTTATCGGCAGGGCGTAAATCTTGATTATCTAATAAAGCATAAACAGTATTGGCATCATATACTGCCAGACCAATGCGCCCAACTCCTTTTCCTGTGGGAAAACCATTTCCTTCTGCTGAAATTTTTGCCCAAGTATTTCCGGCATCGGTACTTTTAAAAATAGCAGAGCCTTCGCCACTTCCTTCAAAATGCCATGCTTTTCGGTCTCTTTGCCATGAAGAGGCATATTGTATATTAAAATCATTTGGGTCTGCTTCTAGATCGATGATACCACTTTCTTTATCTACAAAGAGCGTTTTTTGCCAAGTTTTTCCGCCGTCTTCGGTTTTGTAAATCCCTCGCATTTCGTTAGAAGAATACAAATGTCCTACGACAGCAACCACAACTTCATCGGCATTATTAGGATTGATGAGAATACGTCCAAAATGATGCGCATCTTCTAAACCCATGTTTTGCCAAGTGGCACCTTTATCGATTGATTTTAAAATGCCAATTCCGGCGTAGGACGAGCGAGAAGAATTGTTTTCACCCGTGCCTGCCCAGAGGATTCCATTTTTCCAATCTACAGCAATATCGCCTAAGTTTTGCGTGGGAGCGTTTTCCATTATAGGTGTAAAACTAGTACCGTTGTTATTGGTGTACCACAAACCACCACTGGCATAAGCCACATAAAATTCAGAAGGATTGTTTGGGTTTGCGTCTATGTCTACCACACGACCACTCATTACCGTTGGCCCAATATTGATGAACGAGATGTTTTTTACGAGGGAATTTTTAGTCAGATTTTCTTTTTGCACCAATGCCGCTTGTAATTCGGCAGCAGTAGTTGCAACAGGTTGGGCAATAGAAACAGAAAGAATAAAAAAAAGGAAGATGGACAGAAAAAGTGGTTTCATTGTAATTCGTTTTTAAGGTGTTGAAAGTTAATAAAGTTTAAGGAGTTTCAAAATATTTATAAAGAGTTTAACTGCTTTTGAAGAGAATTCTTTTAATTTTGAAGTAATTTAAAAGAATCTCTTATGAAATATCACACCATAGACAAAGCCCTCTACATCAAAAACCGAAAAAACTTTATGGCGCACATGACTCCTAAGAGTGTAGCTGTTTTTAATTCCAATGATATATATCCTATAAGTGCAGACAGTACCATGCCTTTTCAACAGCACCGAGATATATTTTACCTTAGTGGTGTGGATCAAGAAGAAAGTATATTAGTACTTTTTCCGGATGCACCCGATAAAAAAAACAGGGAAATATTGTTTTTAAAAGAAACCAATGCCCATATTGCTATTTGGGAAGGCGAAAAGTTGACTAAAGAAAGAGCTTTTGAGGTAAGTGGAATTACTACAGTTTATTGGTTACAAGAATTTGACAAAGTGTTTTTTGAACTGATGACACAGGCAGAAACCATTTACTACAACACTAATGAGCATTATAGGCAATCGGTAGAAACCGAAACCCGTGAAGACCGGTTTATAAAAAAAACCAAGGATAAATTTCCCGCACATAACTGGGCAAAAAGCAATCCTATTTTACAACGTTTACGCAGTGTGAAAGACCCAATTGAGCTGGCATTACTGCAAACAGCTTGTGATATTACCGAAAAAGGACTTCGCCGAATACTAAATTTCGTAAAACCCGGTGTGATGGAATATAATATTGAAGCAGAGTTTATGCACGAGTTTTTAAACAACCGCTCAAGGGGTTTTGCGTACACCCCAATTATTGCCGGGGGAAACAATGCGAATGTGCTTCATTATATAGAAAACAATCAAAAATGTAAAGCTGGCGATCTTATTTTACTGGATGTAGGTGCTGAATATGCCAATTATTCTAGTGATATGACAAGAACCATTCCAGTTTCAGGGAAATTTACAAAACGACAAAAAGAAGTATATAATGCTGTAAATCGCGTAAAAAAAGAAGCAACTAAAATGCTGGTTCCAGGAGATTTCTGGAAGGAATACCACGTGGAAGTAGGAAAATTAATGACCTCTGAATTATTGGGTTTAAAACTGTTAGACAAAGCTGATGTGAAAAACGAAAATCCCGATTGGCCTGCCTATAAAAAATATTTTATGCACGGTACCTCGCACCATTTAGGATTAGATACGCACGATTATGGCATCCTTTGGGAACCAATGAAAGCCAATATGGTTTTTACTGTAGAACCTGGAATTTATATTCCTGAGGAAGGATTTGGCATCCGTATAGAAGATGATGTGGTCATTCAAGAAAAGGGAGAACCCTTTAATTTAATGCGAAATATTCCGGTGGAAGTTGAGGAAATTGAAGAGTTGATGAATTCTTAGTGTTCAGTTGCCTGTTCGGTGTTCAGTGTTCAGTGTTCAGTATTCCTTAAGCTTTTGAACCATTTCAAAATGAATAAGAAATCGTCACGATTATAGCCTTTAAGAAATAATTTCTGAAAGGAAAAATCCTCGTTTTTGCATCTAATCCTAAAGGAAGAACGAGGATTTTCATTTCATCCGCCACGACGGAAGTGACAAAAAATGATAAAAATCCGTTTGAATGTATTCCTAATAATATTTAACGCCTCCATTAAACGGGTCGTTTTTTTGTTTGAAAAACATTCGCAAGTAGAAAAACTACAAAAGCCGGCAAGAGCCAACCTACATTATAAATTCCTAAAGGCAGAAAGTTTTGAACCGGTTGTAAAAATGAAATCTGTAATGAACCCAAAACATCTGGCACAGAAAACAGCAGTGTAGTAAGTATTACCGTTCTAAAAACAAAAACTGTAACCAACCGATTGGGAAGTGTATGAAGAAATATCATAATAATGGTAATAGGATAAATGAAAAGCAAAACCGGTACAGCTATCGTTAAAATACTGCCTACATTCAATTGACCAACGAAAACACCGATTAAGCAGGCTAAAATAGCTGTAATTCGATAAGCAAGTTGCGATTCTTTAAAAATTCCTTTTATAAAATCGGCTGTTCCTGTAATAACTCCTACCGCTGTGGTAAAACAAGCGAGTGAAATTAAAAGACTTAAAAGCACACGCCCATTGTTTCCTAAAGTAATCAAACTAATTCCGGAAAGAATTTCTGTGCGTGTTGCATCAACATTAAAATTATTTTGAAGCAACGCACCTGTCAAAATTAATCCGGTAAAAACCAGTAAAAGTCCGATACCGGCTACTATGGATGCTTTGAAAATAAAGACTTTTTTTTCGGTATAACTTAAGGAATTCTTTTTATTTAGAGAGATAATAATAATTCCACCGGAAACTATAGCTGCAATAGCGCCAAAAGTTTGGTAACCTTCCAACATTCCATGTGAAAAAGGATTTACCCGAGTGGATAGAGCTAGTTCGTTCCCGGAAACAAAAAAGCTAAGCCCAATGATAAGCAAGAGGATTATTACAATTAAAGGAGTCAGATATTTTCCAATCCAATCAATAATGATAGAGCGGTTCCAAACAAAAACAAGCACCAATCCAAAGTAAAAAAAACTAGTGGTTAAAGCACTTATTTCAAAATAAGGCATAATTGCCATTTCGTGTGTAACGGCAGCCGTTCGTGGTGCAGGAAGAATAACGGCAATGAGGTAAACTAAAATGCAATAAACTAAACTAAACTTAGGTGAAAATTTATTAGCAAAATCTAACATAGTGCCTTGAAGCTTGGCATGGGCAAACAGTCCTAATATTGGGATGGCAACCGCAGAAATAACAAATCCTAGGGCAACCCAACCCCAGTCAAGACCGGTTTGAAAACCAAGAAATGGAGGTAAAATTAAATCGCCTGCGCCAAAAAACATCGCAAACAAAGCAAAGCCGGTGATGAGAATTTCTTTCGTTTTATTCATGGGTTCATTTACCTTTGCAATATAGAATTTTGTTATGATATTCAATTTTAAAGAATCTAAAATATTTTACACATTACAAGGCAAAGGAAATGTAGTAGTTTTACTTCATGGATTTCTTGAAAACTCCACAATGTGGGATGCTTTTTTACCCACATTACTAAAAAACCATAGGGTGATTACTATCGATTTATTGGGTCATGGTAAAAGTGAATCCTTAGGCTATGTGCATACTATGGAATTGATGGCTGAAATGGTTAAAGAAATTCTTACCAAAGAAAAAATAAATAAAGCAACTTTTATAGGACATTCCCTAGGTGGGTATGTGGTTTTGGCTTTCGCCGAAAAATATCCGGAGAAGATTCAAGCATTAGTGCTTTTAAATTCTACCTCTGAAGCAGATTCTAAAGAAAGAAAAGAAAATAGAGATAGAGCCATTCAATTAGTAAAACAAAACAAAAAAGGATTTCTAAGCATGGCAATCAGCAATCTTTTTGCGGCACAAAACAGAGTATTGTATAAAAAAGAAATCCTACTTTTAAAAAAAGAAGCACTTGACTTACCCATTCAGGGCATTATAGCCACGTTAGAGGGAATGAAAATAAGAAAAGACAGAACAACAATTCTAAAAAACTTCTCAAAACCTAAATATATAATTACCGGAATTCAAGATCCAATAATGCCAATAGTACAGCAAAAAAAATTAGCAAAGAAATGCGGGTGTAGTTTTATAAAAATAAGTGGAGGACATATGAGTAGCATCGAAAATAGACAAGAAATGTTAAATTTTGTGCATTTCATCGAATAATTAATGTATTTTGTCGAACTTATTATGTTTTTATGTAAGTTTATGTTAATAAATTTAAAAGCTCCGACTTATGCAAAATGCTACTCCCAAAGCAACCTCAACCATCGGAAAAATCGTGTGCTCTTCCTTCGGGCACAAATATAGAGAGATCCAAAAAATAACCAATAACATTTCAGAATACCGATGCACCTGCTGTGGTGATGAGGTAACAGAAAGCTTAAGTGGAAATTTACAACCGCTCACTCCAAAAATAAAAGACGTCAACTCATGTTTGTCCTCCTTTTTTGAAAAGAAAAGAAGAAGGATTTATTCAGAAGCTTTGTGAAAGGAATTCCAACCCCTTGCGATAATGGGTATCTTAGTATTTGCTCTTGTAATTAAGTGTACGCCTTCGGTTTCGTTGGTTATATGACCGATAACCGACAAATGAGGATTTGCTTTAATTTTCGAAAAATCATTTACAGAAACCGTAAATAACAATTCATAGTCTTCACCACCACTTAATGCTATGGTTGTGCTATCCATATTAAATTCTTCGCAAGCGGAAATAACTTGTGGGTCAAGAGGAATTTTGTCTTCATATACATTACAACCTACTTTGGAACTTTTGCACAAGTGAAGTATTTCCGAAGAAAGACCATCACTAATATCAATCATGGAAGTAGGTTTTACGTCTAAATCACTAAAAAGTTTTTTGATGTCTTTTCTGGCTTCCGGTTTAAGTTGGCGCTCTATTAAATAGGTATATGGTTCTAAATTGGGTTGGTTATTGGGGTTTACATTAAATACTTGTTTTTCTCTTTCTAAAATTTGAAGCCCAAGATATGCTGCACCTAAATCACCTGTAACTACTAATAAATCAGTTTCTTTTGCACCACTTCTATAAACCAATTCTTCTTTTTTAGCATAACCAATAGCGGTAATGCTAATCACTAAACCTTTTGTGGAAGATGTTGTATCACCACCCACCACATCGATAGCATAAATTTTTGCAGCCGTTTTAATTCCGGCATATAATTCTTCCACAGCTTCCAAAGGAAATCGGTTAGAAATAGCGATAGAAACCGTTATTTGTTTTGCCACAGCATTCATGGCATAAACATCTGAAAGATTAACCACCACCGCTTTGTAGCCTAAATGCTTTAATGGCATATAACTTAAATCAAAATGTACACCTTCTACTAGTAAATCTGTCGTAACAACAATATGTTGATCCTTTTCAAATAGCACAGCAGCATCATCACCAACGCCCATTTTTGTTGAGGAATGTTTTAAGTCTAAATCTTTGGTTAAATGGTCGATTAAACCAAATTCTCCCAAGGTCGAAATATCTGTTTTTGTATTATCGTTTTCTTTAAACATCTAAATAATTAATTTGGTGTGCAAATTTAGGCGAATTTTCTATAACCCTTTTGCCTTTTGCATATAGCATTAGTTAAAATAATACTAAAATAGGTGGACATAAATTTTTTTAACAGTACAAAATTAATATTAAGAAGGAAAAATTGTAGTATTGTTGCCTAAAACCAAAAAATATTTTAATATTATGAAGTCAAAACTACTCCCCTTGTTTACATTAATTGTCTTTTCTTCTATTGCACAAACACCTTGTGTTGGTGGGTTTGCCGGAAGCTTTCCTTGCAATGGTTATGATTTACAAGCCCATTTTGATTTAAACTTTTTAAATGCCAGTGCAGGTAACGATTCCTGGGGCTGGACAGACCCCGATGATGGTACAGAATACGCACTTATAGGATTAAATAACGGCACTGCATTTATTGATATTTCTGACCCGATTAACCCTATTTACTTAGGAAAACTGCCAACACAAACCTCTAATAGTTCTTGGAGAGATATTAAAGTGTATAATAATTACGCCTTTATTGTAAGTGAAGCAGGAGGTCATGGTATGCAAG
>Ga0210027_1000043_pt1 | contig 141615 bp, 113 predicted proteins | sample CryGeymeta201510_FD_183978 | JGI IMG/M metagenome (GOLD analysis project Ga0210027, IMG submission 183978) | Groundwater microbial communities from Crystal Geyser aquifers in Utah, USA - Crystal Geyser metaG 2015-10 (SPAdes) (version 2) | ecosystem: Environmental > Aquatic > Deep subsurface >...
TTTTGTGATTGCCGCCGTCAAAGTTGTTTTACCGTGGTCAACGTGACCGATAGTACCAATATTAACGTGGGGTTTACTGCGATTAAATGCCTCTTTTGCCATTTTATTACTGAAATTTAATGTTAAGCTTTATTTTCTAAAATTGTTTTTGCAACATTGTCAGGTACTGGAGCATATTTTGAAAACTCCATAGAGTAAACAGCACGACCTTGTGACATAGATCTTAATTCAGTTGAGTATCCAAACATGGATGCTAAAGGAACTTGTGCTCTAACAACAGAACCATCTGGATTTGTATCCATTTGTTCAATCATACCACGACGACTGTTTAAATCACCGATGATATCACCCATATAATCTTCAGGAGTGATAACTTCAACACGCATAATTGGTTCTAGAATAATAGCACCTGCTTTTTTAGCAGCTTCTCTAAAACCTTGTCTTGCACACAACTCGAAGCTTAATGCATCAGAGTCAACATCGTGATAAGAACCATCAAATAAACGGAATCGAATACCTTCTGCAATATAACCAGCCTGAATACCATTTAGCATTGCACTTTTGAAGCCTTTTTCAACTGGAGCAATAAATTCTTTTGGAATATTACCGCCTTTAACTTCATTCAGGAATTCAAATCCAACGTGATTTTCTGTCGGCATTAGCTCGAACTGAATATCAGCGAATTTACCTTTACCACCAGATTGTTTCTTATAAACTTCACGGTGTGTAAAAGATTTTGTAATTGCTTCACGGTAAGATACTTGTGGAGCACCTACATTAGCTTCAACTTTAAATTCACGTCTTAAACGATCTACAATGATTTCCAAGTGAAGCTCGCCCATACCAGCAATGGTAGTTTGGCCTGTTTCTTCGTCATTTGAAACTTTAAACGTTGGATCTTCTTCAGCTAATTTTGCTAGACCCATTCCGAGTTTATCATTATCAGCTTTAGTTTTAGGTTCAATAGCCAGTTTGATAACAGGTTCAGGGAATACCATTTTCTCAAGCATGACCAGATTATCAGGATCAGAAAGAGTATCTCCTGTGCGAACTTCTTTAATTCCAACAGCTGCAGCAATATCACCAGCACGAACAATAGCGATATCTTCTTTACTATTAGCGTGCATTTTTAGTAAACGACCAACGCGTTCTTTTTTGCCAGTATTTACATTAAAGACATAAGAACCTGACTCTAATTGACCTGAATAAACACGAATAAAAGTTAATTTACCAACATAAGGATCGGTAGCGATTTTGAACGCAAGAGCAGAAAACGGCTCATTATGATTGGCATGGCGTAAAATTTTCACTTGATCATCATCAGGATCTGTACCAGTAATAGCATCGATATCCAAAGGACTAGGTAAATATTTTATTACAGAGTCAAGCATTGCTTGAACGCCTTTGTTTTTAAATGCAGAACCACATAGAATAGGAGTGACACTAAGAGCTAAAGTTGCTTTACGAAGAGCAGCTTCAACTTCTTCAACTGTTAATTCTTCTTCATTTAGATATTTTTCCATTAATTGATCATCGTGATCTGCAATGGATTCAATCATAATTTTTCTGTATTGATCAGCTTTCTCTTGAAGTTCGGCAGGAATTTCAATTTCATCGTAAGTCATTCCGAAACCTTCTTCGTGCCAAATAATACCCTTCATTCTTACTAAATCAACAACTCCACGAAAATTAGATTCATTTCCGATAGGAATTTGAAGAGGAATAGGATTAGCGTTCAAACGAGATTTCATTTTCTCAATTACATTGTAAAAATCTGCACCCGTGCGGTCCATTTTATTTACAAACGCTAAACGAGGAACTTTATATTTATTAGCCTGACGCCAGACTGTTTCAGATTGAGGCTGAACGGCTCCAACAGCACAGTACACCATAACGGCACCGTCAAGAACGCGAAGAGAGCGTTCAACTTCAACGGTAAAGTCAACGTGTCCAGGAGTATCAATAAGATTAATTTTGTGACCTTTCCACTCGCAAGTAGTAGCAGCAGAGGTAATAGTAATACCACGCTCACGTTCTTGCTCCATCCAGTCCATAGTAGCGACACCATCATGTACTTCACCAATTCGGTGATTAATACCTGTATAGAAAAGAATACGTTCGGATGTTGTAGTTTTACCGGCATCAATGTGCGCAGAAACACCAATATTGCGGGTGTGTCTTAAACGGTCAATAATTTTGTCGTCTTCAGATGACATTATACTTGGTATTTAGATTAAAATCTGAAATGCGAGAACGCTTTGTTAGCTTCAGCCATACGGTGAGTTTCGTCTTTTTTACGAATAGCACCACCTTCATTGTTTGAAGCATCGATAAGTTCACGAGCTAAACGAGCAGCCATAGACTTGTCATTACGGCTTTTTGAAGCGTTAATAATCCAACGCATACATAGAGCACTACTTCTTTCAGGCCTAACCTCAGATGGAACCTGATAAGTTGAACCGCCAACACGACGGCTACGTACTTCAACTACCGGAGAAGCGTTAGACAAAGCGGCACGGAATACATCAACGCCTACTTGACCTGTTTTCTCTTCGATAATTCCGAAAGCTTGGTAAAGGACTTTTCTAGCCACGTCTTTTTTACCATCTCTCATCAAATAATTTATAAATCGAGTAACCAATTGATCTTTGAATTGTGGATCAGGTTTTACGATTCTCTTTTCGGCTTTTCTTCTACGCATTCGTATTTAAACTGGAACGGTTAACGATTATTTCTTTTTGCCACCTTTGGTTGGGGCAGCTGCTGCAGCACCTTTTTTCGGGCGTTTTGTACCATAGAGAGAACGACTTTTCTTTCTATTGTTAACACCTGCTGTATCTAAGGCACCACGAATAATGTGGTAGCGCACACCTGGAAGATCTTTAACACGACCACCACGGATTAGCACAATACTGTGCTCCTGCAAGTTGTGTCCCTCACCGGGTATGTACGCAATTACTTCAATCTGATTGGTTAGACGCACTTTCGCGACTTTACGAAGAGCAGAGTTTGGCTTTTTAGGAGTAGTCGTGTAAACACGAGTACAAACTCCGCGCTTCTGCGGGTTAGCCTGAAGAGCAGGGGCATCTGTCTTCTTAACTTTGCTTTGTCTACCTTTTCGTACTAATTGTTGTATCGTAGGCACTGAATTTCTCGCTTTTTTAAAATTTTCTTTAGAGCTTATAAATATATCAGTTACCTCGACAAGTCGCAATATTATATCCAAGTTGTTTTAAAAAAAGATAGATATAATCAATTTTTTTTGTCATATTGCGCTTGAAATGGAAATATTGAGCTATTTTTAAGATATATAGATATATAATATTATACCAATGGAATTATCTGACCTCAAAGGAATTACACCTAATAGAATAAAAGCACTTCAAACTGCGGGCATAACTAAGCCAAAGCATTTAATTTATTTTTTCCCAAGAAAATACATTGACCGCTCAAACTTAGATAGCATTGCTTTGCTTACGGAAGAACAAAGCGAATCAGTTCTATCTGTAACCATACAACGCATTCAAACTATCGGTACTCCAAGGAATAAACGATTGGAAGCTATAGCTACCGATGAAACTGGAACTATAAAATTAGTCTGGTTTAAAGGTGTTACTTATTTTGAAAAAACTCTAAAAGTGGGAAAAAAGTTTTTAATTTGGGGACAAGCTAAGCGATTTGGTACATATTGGTCAATAGCGCATCCTAATATGGAAAATGCAACCGATGAACATCAAGTTGATCAACATTTACGAATATTTGCCATGTACCCAAGTAATCAGCTTTTCGAGAAAACGTATATAAGTAGTGAATTAATTCAAAAATGGGTAAAGCAGCTATTAAGTAATTTTTCGCTTAAAGAATATCTTCCTTCTTTCGTAGTGGTTAGGCTTCACTTACTTTCAAGACAAGATGCTTTACATGCAGTTCATTTTCCTCAGAAAATCAGTGATAGTCAAAATGGTTTATTTCGTTTCAAATTTGAAGAACTCTTTTTATTTCAGCTTTGTGTTAGAAAAATACGTGCTAATCGAATTATGAAAGCAATTGGTTTAACGTTTAAAACCAACTCTCGATTAGTTTCATCGTTTTATAACGAAGTACTTCCATTTGAGTTAACAGATGGTCAGAAGAAAGCAATTGAAGCTATTAGAACTGATTTTGAAAGTGGGTTTCAATCTAATCGCTTAATTCAGGGAGATGTGGGTTCTGGCAAAACAATTGTTGCCTTTATCTCGATGCTTTATGCAATCGACAATGGTTATCAATGCGCTTTTATGGCACCTACAGAGCTATTAGCCGAGCAACATGCACAAACACTCAGTGTTTTTGCTGAAGCCTTAGGATTAAACGTTCGAATCTTAACTGGTCAACAAAAAACATCGATTCGAAATGATGTATTAGCCGATATTGCTGCAGGAACTTGCCATATTGCCGTTGGAACTCATGCTTTATTTCAAAATGAAGTTGAATTTTTCAAATTAGGATTAGTAATTGTTGATGAACAGCATCGGTTTGGAGTGTTGCAGCGTAATCTATTAGCTCTAAAGGGTTTACAACCTCATGTTTTAGTTATGTCGGCCACTCCAATTCCGCGTAGTTTAGCCATGACATTGTATGGTGATTTAGATGTAACCTTAATTAAAGGACTTCCTAAAAATCGCAAACCAATTAAAACCGCTATGCGGAACGAAAAAAAGAGAGATCAAGTTTATCAATTTATTGATGATTTATTAGCTGATGGTGGTCAAGTTTATATTGTCTATCCTTTGGTTCAAGAGTCAGAAGTTTTAGATTTAAAAGATGCCACTCAAGGATTTGAACTAATTAAAGAACGTTTTTCTGGTTATTCTGTAGGTTTGGTTCATGGAAAGTTACCATCCATTGAAAAAGAAAAAACGATGCAAGCTTTTAAACGAAAAGAACTTCAAATTTTAGTATCTACTACAGTAATAGAAGTTGGTGTAGACGTTCCAAATGCTAGTTTAATGGTTATTGAACATGCAGAACGATTTGGTCTATCCCAATTACATCAATTAAGAGGCCGAGTTGGACGTGGTGAGCGGCAGAGTTATTGTGTTTTAATGCGAGGTGATGCTCTTTCTAAAGAAGGAAGAATTCGTCTTGAAACGATGGAGAGAACTAATGATGGTTTTGAAGTTGCAGAAGTTGATTTAGATCTTCGTGGCCCGGGTGACTTATTGGGAACAAAACAAAGTGGGCTTCCTGATTTTAAATTCGCAGATTTGGTTAAAGACCAAGACATTCTAGAATTGGCGAAAGAATATGCTGATGAGTTATTAGAAACAGATAAAGACTTACTATTTGATGAGCATTCGGCATTAAAAAAAGTTTTTGAGCCTTATTTTGCAGAACGCTCCAAGTTTTATTTTACTAGTTAGTATTGATTTTCAAAAACGATTTGTAAATCGCCCCACCACAAAGGCAAATTACATTCAATATTCATTGCAAGAGATGGAATAGAAATTTTTTTGTGACACAAGTGGATTGCTGTAGTCTGAAGTAGTTTAGCTGTTGGAGATTTACTCAAATAAACTCGATCATCTACAATTGGGAATCCAGATTCTAATAGATGCAATCGAATCTGATGCGTTCTGCCCGTATGTGGGTTACACTCAATTTCTGAATAATCCATTTCTCTTTTTAACACTTTAAATGATGTTTGGGCAGATTTTCCATCCCTTAATGCGTCCCCACACTCAAAAACAAACCCATCTTTTCTTCTAATAGATTTATCTATTTGCCAAAAATCTTTTTCAACCGAACCTTTTACTAAGGCGATATACGTTTTTTCAGGTTCATTTTTCCTGAAACACTTTGATATACGTTCGGCAGCTTTTTCAGATTTTCCTAAGATAATTACACCTGAAGTTACTGCGTCTAAGCGATGAATAATGAAAAGAGGATAGCCAACTTGTTCTTCCAATATTACTTGAAGACTATTTTTAAAATACCTACCTCCAGCATGCATTGGCATTGGCGCAGGTTTAAAAACAGCTATCCAATCATCATTTTCTTGTAAAATTGAAATTTCATCTGGAACACTTGGTTCGATTATGTATGGATTAAAATGCGAAATTAAGTCATTTGTCTGTAAGAGATAATCAGGCTTAACTTTTTTAGCGTTAACCGAAACTAAACCATCATTTATTTTTTCAGACCACTCACTTTTGGGCTTGAAGGGGAATTTTAGTGTGAATAACTCGATAAGTGTTTTCCCCACATCAACATGTTTCAATCTAAATTGATGAGCAAATGAATAGGGTTGCACAATTCGTACTTGCCGAAGATGAATCACGTTTTGGTTTTTTTATTTTTATTGATAGCCATAAAATGTACAAAACTAGAAATTTCTTCCAACTTATCAGCCTATTTTTTTTAATTTATTCACAAGTAGGACATTATTTTTTTGAGGTTTACACTAAAAAGTAATCTTCAGAAAATGATTCGTAATCAAACGCATTTGAATAGGTAATAACAAGAAATCAACTTTTTGGGGATTCGAAAACTAGGTGTAAACGTTGGCAACAATGCCACGTTTTCTGGTGATACCGAGCCAGTTTTGAAATCACGATTTGGATTCAATACAAATTTGACAGATTAAGCTGAGTTCGGAATAAGAATTACACATTTTCTTAGCATATAACAAGAAAAATAAAAAAACCAAAAGGTCATTTGGCTTCACATTGACTTCGGATTTCTGAAACTCTCAAAGCGCTGCAATGAGAAATGACGGAAGAAATCAAGTTAATCATCTTGAACTTGATTCAGGATTTCGATCTAGCACATCGTTTTTCCTTTTTTTGAGCATCTAAATCTTGCTTCACTAGGTAAAGATTGTGGGGCAAGCCCAGAAGGACGAAATATTTTATGCCAGTTTTTATATTACTTACTTATCCCGAACTCAGATGATAATGAAATAGAAATTCAGTTTGATATCTAACTCTGATTGTTATCAGAATTTGTTGCTTATGAATTAAGTACTAAACAACTCTAATTCAATTTTAATGTTTATTTAATCAGTCATTAAGACAGATTGGTAGTTTTACTACTATTTTTGCGATGTTATATACTTCTTATGCAAGATTTACACTTTACCGAATGGTATTTTAGCCAAACTCGAATGAAATTAGCTTCGAAGACTCATGCAACAATTACTGTCCCAAATTAAAATAAGGGTAAACCCTACGATTTACGTTAAAGAACCAGAATCGAGTGAGTTAGGACGAAAGATTATTAAAGAATCAATCATTCTAATAAACGAGTTAGGCTTTGAGCAATTTACTATTAAAAAACTTGCAACATCAATTGGAACAACGGAAGGTTCTATTTACCGATATTTCGAAAACAAGCATAATATTTTGCTGTACTTGGTTTCTTGGTTTTGGGGTTTTGTTGAATACCGAATTGTATTTGGAGTTTCCAATCTACCGAATTGTGAAGAACAATTAAATGGAGCAATGTGGATAATTATCAATCCTTTATTAAATTTAGAAATAACAAAAGAACCTGATATTGTGAGTTTGCACAAAATAGTTATTGAGGAGTCGGCTAAAACTTATTTAACTCGTTTGGTTGATAAAGAGAATGATGATGGCGTTTTTTCGGTTTACAAGAGAATTTGTAAGCGAATTTCAAGTATCATTTTAGATATGAATTCCAACTATAAGTATCCCAACAGTTTGGTTTCTGTAGTAATAGAGGGGGTGTTAAAACAGCTTTATTATAAAGAACATCTTCCAAGCTTATCTGATTCAACATCTGTGGAAAAGTTATTCGATTTTACACAAAATTTACTATTCAAAACAATTCAACAAGAAAGATAAAAACTATGGCCGGACCGAACATTGAAGGAAAATTATCGCCTGTTCAACGCTTCATTCGACTCTTAAAATTAGACAAAAAGGCAATTGGACAATTGTATTTTTATGCCATTTTTCAAGGATTGGTTGCACTTTCCTTACCTCTTGGTATTCAAGCCATAATCAATTTAATTCAATCTGCTACTTTACCGACTTCTTGGATTGTTTTAGTATTTATAGTAATACTTGGAATCGTGGTTTCTGGAGTTCTTTTTATTATGCAACTTCATATTTCGGAGAATTTGCAACAACGCATATTTACACGAGCTGCTTTCGAATTTGCCTATCGGATTCCTAAAATTCGTTATGATGTACTTCATAATAAATATGTGCCCGAAATTGTAAATCGCTTTTTTGATATCATTTCTGTTCAAAAAGGGATTTCAAAGATTTTGCTTGATTTTTCATCAGCGGTTCTCCAAATAAGCTTCGGCATTATCTTGCTCTCTTTTTATCATCCGTTTTTCATTCTTTTCGGATTTCTTCTAATTGCGATTGTTTTACTTATTTTAAAAGTATGGGGTCCAATAGGTCTAGCTACTTCGTTAGATGAGTCAGCTCAGAAATATGATGTCGCATTTTGGTTAGAAGAAATTGCTAGAAGTTTGCGTGTATTTAAAATGAGCGGTGATTCTACTTTTCATCTTAACCGTTTAGATGAACACGTAAAGAGTTATTTACACTTTAGAAATCTTCACTTCAAAATTCTCCTTTACCAATATGTAAGTCTTGTTGGGTTTAAAGCTATTGTTGGTGGTGGATTATTAATTTTAGGAAGTATTTTAGTAGTGAATCAACAAATCAATTTAGGTCAATTTGTTGCCGCTGAGATTGTTTTGCTTCTAGTGGTAAGTTCAGTGGAGAAAGTAATTATAAGCATGCAGGATATCTATGATATTCTCACAGCAGTTGAAAAAGTAGGTTCTGTAACCGATTGGCCGATAGAAACTGAATCGGGAATAAATCCAATAAAAACAAGCTCTTTTTATGGTTTCAGTTTAGAGACCAATGATTTACATTATGTGTATCCTGATGGAACAAAAACTGCATTTAATTCACTTAATCTGCATATTAAATCTGGCGAAAAATGGTGCATAAGTGGGAAAAATGGTTCAGGAAAATCTACATTAATTCATGTTTTAGCTGGATTCTATGACAATTTCCAAGGAACCTTACTCATAAACGGTGTCAGTTTACACACATTGGATATGACTATTTTTCGCCAATTTTTGGGAACCTGTCTTACCGATGAAGAAATCTTTAATGGTTCACTAAGAGATAATATTACAATAGGAAGAAAAGATATTTCCGACGACGAAATACTTCACTTAGCGGAAAAGCTATTTTGGGAAAAATCACTAAAAGATCTTCCTGAAGGGTTAGATACCTGGATTAATCCAGATGGGAAAAAACTCCCACGTAGTTTGGTTCGAAAAATCATTTTAACTAGAGCATTAGCGTGTAAGCCAAAACTTGTTTTAATTGAAGATAATCTTCATCACATTGACGAGAAAGAACGAATGAGTATCTGGAATGTTCTCACTGATGTGAATCAGCCATTTACATTAGTTGCCCTTACAAGTGATGATCAGGTAAAAGACTTGTTCTCAAAGCGAATTGAATTATAAACCCTTTCCGTTTAAAATCTTATGTTGAACATAACCAACAATAGTATAAAGTCACATATTGATATAAATAGTTTTGAAAGCTTCAAAGCAATTTCACAACCTGGTGTATATAATCAGATTAACAGATGGCTTGTATTTTCTTTGCTCTCTTTTATTGTTTTTGCCTTTTTACCGTGGACACAAAACATTAAATCGGATGGAGCATTAACCACTTTAGAACCGGGGAAAAGGCCTCAAACCATCGTTTCGGTTGTACCTGGTAGAATTGAACAATGGTTTGTAACCGAAGGAGACCGCGTTGTAAAGGGAGATACGATTGCCATTCTTTCAGAGACAAAAGACTTGTATTTCGATCCTGAATTAATTCGAAGAACTCATACTCAAATTGAAGCAAAAGAAGCTGCTATTAAAGCGTATCAATCAAAAATTGAGGCATTGGAAGATCAGATTTCGGCTTTAGGACATCTTCAAAAAGTTAAATTAGCGTCTTTAGTAATTAAACAAAGTCAGCTTCGATTGTATATTGCAAGCGATAGCGCCGATTTAGCAGCTTATCAGTTTGGAGCTCAGGTTGCCGATAAACAAGCTAACCGAACGAATGTATTATTCAAAGATGGATTAAAATCATTAACTGATTTTGAGATTAAAGATGTAAAACGCCAAGAATCACAGGCTGGTCAACTTTCAAAAGAGAATAAATTGATGGCTCTTAGGCAAGAATTAGAAAATATAAAATTAAGTGTCACACAGACTGAACAAGAGTTTCGTGAGAAAATTTCGAAAGCTCAATCTGATAAATTTGCAGCCATAACCAATTTGAATGATGCAATTTCAGAAATTCAAAAAATGCAAACTAGTTTAGCCAATTACGAAATTCGGCGTAAAAATCTGGTAATAATGTCGCCACAGAATGGAATAGTATCTCGAATAAACCGAGCGGGTTTAGGCGAAATGATAAAAGAGGGCGAACAACTTGCAGTGCTATTACCTGATTACTTCTCCATTGCAGCGGCCATTTATGTTAAACCCATGGATTTGCCCTTAATCGAAAAAGGACAAACTGTACGTTTGGTTTTTGATGGTTGGCCTGCATTAGTATTCTCAGGTTGGCCTAATGTCTCCTTTGGATCTTACAGTGGCATTGTAAGCATGGTAGAGTCTCAAACTTCATCAAATGGATATTATCGGGTATTGGTAACGCCCGATCCACTGGCAGATAAATGGCCAAGTCAATTACAATTAGGTTCTGGAGTTCATGGAATGTCACTGTTGAACGATGTACCTATTTGGTATGAAATCTGGCGACAAATTAATGGCTTCCCTCCTTCATTTTACAAAGAAAACGGAGAAAAAAGTGCACAACTCATCAATGAAAAAGAGTCTAAATCGAAATAACCGTAATGAAACGATAATTTAAACAAGGCTACTATTTTACTACACTTTCATTTACCAAAGACTATGCTAAACGCAGTTTTATTATTTAATACATTATCAAAAAAAGCGATACTTTCTGGTACTATTTCTTCAATTCAGAAGAGTTTTATCCTTCTTTTATTGATAATTGTACCTCTTTCGAGTTTTGGAATTCAGCAGGATTTAACAAGTGAAGCAGATTCCACCCAATCAAAAACATTTTTATTTGATGATTTTATAGCTGAAGTAAGAAATTCAAATCCTCTTATTGATCAGTTTACCGCTACAAACAAACAGGCTGATGCACGAATCGTTTCAGCAGCTGGAGCATTTGACCCGAAGTTGTATTCCAAATTCAGTAAAAAAGAGTTTGATAGCAAAACCTATTATCAAAAATGGGAAACTGGAATTGAATACAAAACTCCGAGTCCTTTCAGGTTCAATGTGGGATTTCAGGAAAACGATGGTCAGTTTTTAAATCCAGAAAATTCTACTGGAAAAAATCGTTTATGGAATTTAGGCGTTAGTATGGACTTAGGACGAGGTTTATTAACCGATGAATTCAGAACACGTTATGATGTTAGCCGTGCAGATAGAGACCGAATTAGTGCCGAAGTAAACGAGCAACTCAACGAATTCTATGTTGAAAGTGCCGTTTTATTCTGGAAATGGTCTGAGGCTTACACTATTCTAAATTTGTATAAAGAGTTGTATGAACTTGCTTTATTCAGAAAAAATGGCGTAATTCAAGGTTTTACCAATGGTGATCGCTCAGCCGCTGACACTCTTGAAGCGCATGTTTTCGTTCGTAAACGAACACTTGAAGTAAAAGAATCTGCATTGAAATATAATTCAGCCCTACTTAAGGTTCAGGCTTTTATTGGGAAAAAAATACCAGTAGATATTCATCCTGAATCACTTTCTATCGATAATCTTACTCCGCTAAATGAAGAAGAATTAAATCTTTCAGCATTGATTAATAAACACCCTGTTCGTCAGCAATATGTGAATAAAATTAAGGCAGGAAAAAGTGAATTGAAATTGAAATGGGAGCAAGTTCGTCCGGAATTAGCTCTGTATTACAATTATTTATCCGACAATAGTAATCTACAGTTTGATGTTGGAGAGCAAGCCATGTTCGGTGTAAAATTTAGTTTGCCTTTGTTCTTGCGTAAAGGGCGTGGAAGCATACAAGAGTACAAAGCAAAAGTTAGCGAATATGAAGCTGCGCTATCTTGGGCTGAACGGAAATTAGAAGCCATGCTTTATCAGGAAATTCTTGCTGTAAATACTTCTTTAGAGCTGTTTTTAACCAATCGTTTATATGTTGATGAACTTAAAAGTTTACTCGAATTTGAGCGTCGCCGTTTTGATATTGGAGAGAGTTCGTTGTTTGTGGTGAATCAGCGTGAAGTTTCTTTTGCTATGGCAGAAGTGAGTAAAATCAAAGCTTTTGTGAATTATAGAATGCAATGGGAACGTTGGAAAGCTGTTAATGGAACGGCGTATTTGTTCTTTTTGAAGGGAAAATAGAGTTTAGTTTTCTTATAAGCTGAGTTCGTGATAAGAATTTGTACTATAATTTTTAGTGAAAACCTTGATTAATCAAGATAGAACGTCATTTGCCTTTATTGCTTAATCTAGAATTTAAGCACAAATTAGGCAGAGATTCTGGGTCATTGCCCAGAATGAAGAAATTAATCTTTACCTGTTTCTATTTTAATTTCTTTTCCGAAACTCAGGTTATTACTTTTCAGCATCTTTTTCTGACTCTTTTTCCTTTAATCGCTTATTTACTACATCTAGAATCGATTCACCTTCGATTATAACATCTTTTAATGAAGATTTTCCTTTGTAGATGTAAACTAAAGCATACGTATTTTTTGGTTCAGGTGTGGAGACCGCAGAAGTGTTAATTGAATCTGAATCAATGGCTTCTATTTGAGTTTCATTATAGGCTTTTTCTGCTTCATACGCTTTTGCTTCATTCATATAAAACCGTTTAAAAGGTAAGTTTACAGTGAATTTAAATAAGCGACCTTCTCTATCAACCCTTTTTACGAATACTTGAATATAATTAACCGTCCAATCTGGAATTTGCTTACTAATATCGCTGATAAATGCATATCCATTCTCGTCTTCATCAATAACAATAAATACATTGTCATTTTTCTGAAATTTTAGTTCAGTGGTATCAACTTGCGATTGATATTCTTCCGAGTTTTGCTCTTGAAACTCTGTAGTTGCATTTTCTTCGATTTTGTCCGGATGAATAGGTTCACCATTAGGATCTAAATAGATAAACTGATTTTCAAAATTGAGTGTAATGTATTTACCACGGAATAGATCGTAGGGATCGACTGGACGAGTTTTGAATCTAAACGCTTTTCCCTCAGTTTGAATTTCTTCTTGGGTTAATATCATAAAAGATGGAACCGCTAACTGAACCAATACAAGAATAAAGAAGCTAATTGTAGTCCATTTTTTATTCAGCATTATTTTTTCTCCTTTTAACGACCCATACATTCGTAATCAAAAAGCCAGAACCAACTGATAAAAAGGCAAAACCTCTTGCAAGAAATCCAAGGTTGATATCAATAAACCTAAGAAAAAGTATTAGTATAATGATAAGCAATCCATAATTTACGATGCCTAAGTGATTCTTCGTTACGCCGACTTGGATAGAAACAACACCCATTACAAGTAATAAAAGATTGATAATCACATACATTCCAGGGATAAAAGACGCTAACAGGAACAAGATTAAAAACACTAAAGACAAACTTGAAATCGGGCTTATTTCCTTTAAATCTTTAGTTTTATTTTACTTGTAAAGCAGATAAATTATTCCTGTGGTGAATCCAAGTACCAACCACAATGCAGGATTATTCGCTTCAAAAACGAGATAATCCATACTAAATTCATCCCAAAACTGCTCATAACTTGCCATAGGCAAAATAACCGTTACACCGAAAGCGCCCAGAATTTTGAATGGATTTAAGAACGAGGTGTTCGATTTAAAAAAGGATGCTTCACCGATTGCATAATACAAGCCAAAAAGTGGCATTAATACAAGAAATAAATAATCATCTTGTTTAGCAATTAGAAGAATAACACCTAAAAAAACACTTGAGCTTATTAACCAATGATGAAACAAAGTTGGCAAACTTGAGGCTTTTTTCTTAATTAAATTCAGATAATAGGGCGCAATTAATAAAAGTAAAGGCCAATAATACCATGCCTCTAATGCAGAATGTTTTTCAAATTGAGTGATGATGGATAACCAAGCTATAAAAAAGAGATAGAGCGCAGAAGACATAGAAGAGTTTAATAGATACACCAAAGGCAAACCTAAAAGACTCCAAACCAATAAAAACGAATTAAGATCGCCAGAAAGATTATAAATCTGACTGATTATAGAAATCGTTAATCCAACCATGAGGAACTGAAACAAAGCAGTACTTTCACGCCAAGAGGTTAGTTCTTTCTTTTTCTGAAGCACATAAAAGCTTAAACCTTGAGCCAAAACTAATGGTAGAAATCCGATAAAGGTTTTCAAAGCGATTGGCAAAGAATCCCAATTGGAAGCGATGATTAAATTGATTCCAGTTCCAATAAACGAAACACCAAGAATGGCAAATAAAATGATAATTAAGCCAGAGGTTTTTTTCGGTTTTGAGGCATAATAAGAACGTATTGCTACTTCCGTTTCTGGAGAGATTACAGAAGCTTTAAGTAATTCCGTAAGATCTTTTTCTATGCTCACTACTTAATTATCAAGCTTTTCTAACTCTTTTCCGACTTTTTCTTTTAATTTTTTCAATTCTGAAGTATCTATATTGCCAACCCAAACTTTTGTTGCTGCTCCGCCACTAACTAAAACATCACCATAATAGGTTAAGGAAAACACGTAGAAATTTTTATACTCAACCGATTTTGATTTTAACCAGCCGATTCCCAACATGCCTGCAATTGCATTGTCTTTTGAAGTTTGTTCTTTAATTGCTTTTTCGTGTGCTTCGCGATCTGGGTTTAGAACAACTAGTAAAAGAACCGCGATTGCTAAAATTGCTAATTTGAATAATTTGAACATATTTTTCCCTTTTTAAAGTTTTCAATCACAATTGGAAGATAACTATGATTTTGTTTATGAATTAAAGTTTTTGTCATTTCAAAAATCTAATCTGCAAATTAAGTTTAAAAAATAAATCATTTTCACTCTTGAATATTGAGCCAAAATCGTGTCTACTACTACTTGCAGTTTCGAGCTTTGTATTATTTATTAAATAGTTTTCAAAATCATTTCTATTATAAATATGGTAACATAAAATTTCACCATCGTCTTTTACAATTAAATAACCACCTGTTGCATCTAAATCTCCAGTCCAAACTTTTGATGGCATCATTCCCAACGCAATGTCTGTTAAAAACCGTTTAATTTTATAAAAATAAAATGGATGGTCAAACTCTAAGTCAAATTCAAGAGGATTAATTTTTGATATTTCATTAGCTAAATCCACAGTTTTGGTGAAACCTGTAGTGTAAAACAATAAAACAATCTCCGAAAGAATTTTTGGCATCGCACTATCAATTAATGTTAAGTTATTGCCAAAAACATGACTTTCTGTTTTTGAAAAATTTAGTATGCCAGAAAACTCTCGGATTTTATTTATTCTATCCTTTATTTTACTTCTTGTGAATAATCCATTTATCTCTTCAATTTGCAAATCTGTCAATTTGGCATTATCAATTTTATAAATAAAATTTGTTGTTTTACCAGCATTTAAAAGTGTAGAGGCTCCCCCTAATTGAGATTTTATACTAAAACCTAATTTTGGATTATTCCCAGTTCTTTGGTCGTGAACTACAATAACTATATCACTTTTAACAGATGATTTCGCCTTTATAGAATTACAATTAAAGGAATTTATAAAATTTTCAATCTCAGGTATTGAAAAAGACGCTGGTTTATCTTCTTTTAATTTTGATAGTAAGAATTCGGCATTCTTATGAAATTCTGAAATAGGAATTCTGAAGTTTTGTTTTTTATCATTTACAATAACAATATCAAACTCATACCCAAATTCAAAAGTTCCACTCAATTCATCTCTAAGTATTTTAACTATTGGAAATACAATATTTTCGATTTTATTTAAATTACTATCTCCTGCAAAAAGAAACTTATCTGAAATTATTTTAAATAGAGTATAAACCTCACTCCATTCTCCTTTATTACCTGTTATCATTGATTTCCTAGAATAATTTTTATGATTTCAGCTGCTGTTGCTTGAATTGCTGGTACAGCAACAGAATTACCAAATTGTTTATAAGCAGAGGCATCTGAAACAATAATTTTAAACTCATCGGGATAACCTTGTAACCTAGCCCATTCCCGAGGAGTCATTTTACGTATCCCTTGTCTATTTACTTCACCTTTTATATGAGTTATAGGGTTAAAGTTAGTAAGTCTATTATCATATACTAAATTCCTCTCTCGTCCCATTCCTCCACAAACGACAGCATTTGCAATTCCATTATCTGGAATGATTTCATAACCAAAACCATTCCCTTTACTTTTGTGCCTTTCTTTATGTTTAATAAGTGTGTTTAAGTATGTGTTTGACAGATAAAACTTTACTGATACTTCTTTTTCCTCTTTAACATTATCAAAAGTGACTTTTTTATTTGTTAATTCTGGATATTTAAAATTTTCTATGTTAATGTCGCCTCTAAAACCTACAATAAAAATTCTTTCGCGATTTTGTGGCACACCAAAATCTTTGGCATTAAAAACTTTTGGATCTGGCACAAAATAACCAAGATCATTTCTTAAAACATTAAGAATTGTTTTTAATGTTTTACCTCTGTCATGACTTAATAAACCTTTTACATTTTCTAAAAAAATTGCTTTAGGTTGCTTTCTTTTTATAACCTCTGCCACCTCAAAAAATAAAGTTCCTCTTGTATCTTCAAACCCACCTCTTTTACCAGCAATTGAGAATGCTTGACAAGGAAATCCTGCACATAAAACATCGAAATCATTAGGTATAAATTTTTTTGTTTCCTCCTTTGTTATATCGCCAAAAGGAACGTCGCCAAAATTAGCTTTATAGGTAATTTGAGCTTTTTCATCCCACTCGCTTGTATAAACACACTTACCACCTAAATTTTGCATTGCTAATCTAAATCCACCAATTCCCGCAAATAAATCAATAAATTTGAATTTTGGGTTTTCTGGAGCTGGAAATGGAACATCATTTTGGTAATTAAATAAGATGTATTGTAATGCATTTTCGGCAACTTTTAATGTTGCTTCATTTTCAGGAAATTTGTTTTCAAGAGCATATTTTACGTGTTTAGTTGCTTCATCTTTAAAAAATTGCGCCACTCCATTTTTTGAATTGTGGACATAATGAGTAAATGCAGCTTTACCATTATCGGAAGCTTTAAGAGCTCTAATTTTATATGGAATACCGCATATTTCTTCGAATGATATTTTCTCTTTTTTCTTCATTTAGTTCTATTCTTTTTTTTGATTACAAGTTACTAAATAGAACCCTATTTAGTTAAAGAAAAAGCTCCATTCTTTCTTCAATAGTTCTAGGTCTTAAAATTCGAGAATTTGTAATTGAAGTAAAGTTCGTTTGGTTAAAGATTATTCTATACAATCTCTCACTTACTAATCACGAGCTAATTCTAGCCATTTTAACCAATACTATTTCTATTGTTGGCAAATTTTAGATTTTTTCAAAAACATATCTGAATGTTTTGCATAGACTTTGAATCTTAAGCCTCTGCAAAAGGCGTTCGTTTCTCTAATGATTTCATAATTCGATCATATCTTTTTTGAAACTGATCGGTTGCGTATTCAATAAAATCATCGGCTTTTAAACCGAAGGGCATTATTTCATATCGACCAAATATTTCATGAATCACTCCTACTACCAACTCCATACATCGACTCATTTGTTCATCAAAAATAGGCTTTAATTCTGGTTTTTCGATTAAAATTCGACTTATCAAATAAATTCCGTAAGCAATGTGGCGAGATTCATCTTGTTTGAGCAATCCTATTCCTTTTCGCATTCCTGGTAGTAAATTATGATCTTCAAGCATTTTGAAATAGGCATGATATCCAGTTTCAGCCAAACTGCCTTCAACGACCATATTGTAGGTTACTGAAGCTCTTAATTGGTTTTCAGTACTTGGATCTGTTAATAAAATTCGCATAGCATTGTTCAATTCAACATCAAATAATTGAACATATTTTTCACCTTTAAATCGGTCTAAATCATTGGCTTTCGTTTTTGCAACTTGAGTTAAAAATCGATTAAAAAAGTCGGTGTGTTTGGCTTCCTCAAATAAAAATGTAGTTAGAAATAATTCTTCTTCGATTCGTTTTTCGCCCGAAATAGCCAATAATAAAGGGACAATTTCATTGGTAACACTTTCCTCTCCTGACTGAAATAAACTAGTAAGGTGCAAAATCACTTCTTTTTCATCGGGTTTACACGAATCCCAATCTGAACAATCTTGATCAAAATTGATATCTGATGGGTTCCAGATCCCAAGAACTTTAGCTTTTTCGTATAAACGATAGGGAAAAACATCGGTATTGATGCGTCTTTTCATGATAGAAAGCGTTACATCTTTAGTGAGGTTATGCTCAGTTGTAAGAATCACCGTTCCTAATTTCTTTTTCTCAATTTCAACTTCCTTTTCAAAAATTTCTACACTTGAAGCAAGTCGAACTAAATCTTTAGCTGAAGCTGTATAACGAGAAAGTGTAAATAATGAACCTTTTGTCAGTTTTAGTTTCCCTGTTAATAAAGCAACAAGTGGATCTCCTTTTGTTGCTAAAAGATGCTCCCAAACTTTATTTTCTGCCTGAATTTCATAAGAACTAGTTGCGGTTAAAGCCGCTTCTCCACTTAAACTTTGTTCACAAATCCCATTTTTCAAATCGAGCCAAACGGCTTTTTTTTGATCACCATCAATAGAAATAAACCGAATTGGATTTAACCAGCCTTTTCCATTTTCATGATACTCTGCGTCGGCGTTTATTTGTTTTTCGTATGCTTCTGTCCATTCTTTGCCAAATAAATCCATGTTTAATCTCCAATTGTTCTGCTAAAATGTATACTTCTACTTAATTCAATAAAACTGAGTTCGGGGGAAAACTTAAATTTCTTTTGATGATTTAGGAAATGAGTTTTTGCCAAATTTAAGTTTAATACTTCTTTTCGAGGTTTCTCCCTGTGCTAATGAACTTTCAACTTCACGTTTATACTTTAAAGGGGGCGTTTTTGCCCCACCAATCCCAGGCTTTTAATAAGCAAATAATCGTTTTCCCATCTGAAATAGTTCCGTCTAATGCCCAATCAACGGCTTGTTTGAAATAAACTCTGAATGGTTCTAGGAATTCGTCTTCGTCTGTATTTTTGGGAATTTCGGATAGATTCCACGCTACATAAATATGAATCACTTCGTCTGAATAACCGATTCCGGGATAAAAATGACCAACATATTCCATGTTTTTGCAAACAACACCAGCTTCTTCGGCTAATTCTCGTTCACCAGTTATTTCAGGCGATTCGCCAGGATCGAGTTTTCCAGCAGGAACTTCAATAAATATTTGCTCCGCAGGATATCTGAATTGATGCAATAAAACGATGTCTCCATTTTCATAAACTGGAATTACTGCTGTTGCACCTGGATGTTTAATCCATTCTCTTGTGGCTTGTGTGCCATCGGGCAAACGAGCTGTGTCTCTGCGGACATTGAGTAATTTTCCATTAAACACTTCCATCGTGTCTAATCGGGTTTCAATTAGTTTTTTTACAAACTTCATAAATAAACGGATTGATTTTATTATTTTTGCAACGGTTTAAACTACAAATAAATTCAATTTGGCTGCGGTAAATTTAGATTAAAGTGAGCATTTCAGAAAAACTTAGCGAAAATATAGATGGACATGAGGTTCAGGTTAAACATCTCGTTTTTACGGTGTCTAACTTTTTATCTTTTTCCCGGATTCCTGCGGCTATTATTTTGGTTTATTTGCATTCTCAGTACAAAGAATCGTGGACATGGGGAATATTCACCATTATTTTATACATCATTTTGTCGGATTTTCTTGATGGTTGGGTAGCTCGTTGGCTAAATCAAGTCTCCGAATTAGGGAAATCAATAGATCCATTTGCTGATAAACTCGGCGCATTCATCATGTTCTATTACTTGATTTCTATTGGCTGGATTCCCTATTGGTTTTTGTGGTTTTTTGTTATTCGTGATGGAATGATTCTAGCTGGTTCAACGATTATAAAAATTAGATATGGAAAAGTGGCGATGTCGGTAATGTCGGGAAAAATTTCCGTTAATGTATTGGCTCTCTATTGGTTAGCCATTTTCTTTTACCCTGAAGCTAAGGAAGTGCATTTCTATATTTTATCGGCAACTGTTGCCATTATGGTGTATTCCTTTTTTGATTATATGATTCGGTTTTTTAAGATTATTAAAGGGGCAGAGTTTAATTAAGAAGATTTGTTGAATTTAGTTTGGGTCAATAGTTGAGTTGACCATCCTCTTGTTCTCCCTCCAATTTTTCATCCATTTTTTAAATTTGATTTATTCTGTAGGGAGAGACTTACGAATACAATTGTTCTTTTGCTATGAATCTCTGCTCAATCAATATCAAAAACAATCATAAGATTATCTTTTACTATCTCAGCTAACTCAAGTGGCAAATTCCCAACTTTATTTATTAAACGTTTGTTATCAATTGCCCTGAGTTGATCTATCATGATATCGCAGTCTTGATGGACATTTGCTGTTCCTTTTTTTAAATGAATTCTCAGAATACTTGAATCTTTTATAACACTTGTTGTAATAGGGCAAATTAGGGTAGAAGGATGAGGCAATTTATTTAACAAGTCAGTCTGAACTACTAAAACAGGTCTAGTTTTCCCCGACTCTGTTCCGATTTGGGGATTCAAATCTGCAACCCAAATTTCAAATTGCTTAACCTGCATAATCTATTTCTTCGAACTCATTTAGTACTGCAATAGAATCATTTTTTACTAATGCGGATTCGATTTTTAGTTTTTCTTCAAGAATTTTTCTTTTCTGAATGCGATTATAATGGTCTAAAGCTTCATTTATATACCTATTTCTAGGCATATTAACTTTAGAAAGGATTTGTTCGGTGTCTCCAAAAATGGATTCGTCTATTTTTAAGGATATTGTTTTCATACTTATATAATTTAATTACAATAGTATATCATTTCTGTATATCCTGCAAGTATGTTCTAAAATAAAATTTTATCGTTTAAGAGTAAGTTTTATTTACCCTTTTAAACAGTACGAAATCGCCAATCTCTTCAAAAATCTCCTTTGACCACTTTAAATATATTGCGTCTTTTTTTGCATATTAATTTTGGGTAAAAGAGTAGTTTTTAGTTTTGTCATTTGAATAATTCGATTTCTTGGTAAACTCTATATTTTGAGCTTTCTGTTGAGTTGAACACCCTCTTTTTCTCCACCAATTTGTCATCCATTTTTCAAATTTAATTTATTCTGAAGGGAGAGACTTGCTAACAAAATTGTGCTTTTGGATAAAAATCACAAGTTCTTTTTCTCAAAACTATTTTAAAATAATTCCCAATAATCAGCATTTTTCCCCTTTAAATGCGATTTAGCGCATTTTGGCGAAGATTAACCGCTTTTTGGCAAGCCTGAAGTTTTAAATGACTTTAGCTTTTTCGAGTAATGGAAAAGTTAAAATCAAACCTATTAATTCAGTTTTTACCCATCCAAAGTGGCACACTTTTAGGACTTGCAATTAATGAAGTCTATGGTGTAAGTCTTGGCTTTTTATCTTGGTTCTGTTTAATTCCTCTCTTTATTTATTTCAACGAAAAACAAACTTTTCGCAATTGGCTAATCGCTTCTTATGGATTTTCAGCAACGTTTTCACTCTTCTCTCTTTTGGCTTTTGTTGTTGTGAATCCTTTATCAGGTACACTTTTAATTTTTAGTGTTTCCGCTTTATTTACGATTCCATTTTTAGTTTTATATGGCTTAAAATCTATTTCTAAGCACAAGACAAATCGCATTTTCTATTTTTTGCCTTTTATTTGGCCTGCATTTGAATGGTTTATTCTTGAGCACCTGTTTTCGTTTCCACTTCTACCTTTTGCAAATAACCAAGCGAATTATCATTGGCTCATTCAATACATTGACACTTCAGGTTACACTGGGATTTCATTTTGGGTAATTACTGTAAATATCATTCTATATCAAATTTTTGAGTCGTTCAGACTAAAAGGAACTCTTCCGACATCAAAGACAAATATTCGCTTAGTTTTTGCTCTAATCTTAGCGTTCGTTCTTCCATTTTTATACACTTGGTATAGTTTTGAGACGCTTCCAAATCGATTCTTGGGCGAAATTAATGTTACAGTCATTCAACCAAATCTAAAACCTGAAGACACTTCCGATTCGCTTCAATCCTTTTTCTTTGATCGACTCATTGCGTTATCAGATTCAGCCGTTAAACAGACAGAAACAGATTTACTCGTCTGGCCCGAATCTGCCATTCTTAGCAACTTTCGTTATCAAGAAGATTTACAGCAATTTTTGTCTGATAAAGTTTTAAAATGGCAAACACCGTTAGTTTCTGGAACGTTAGACATTGACTACTTTCCTAAAAATAGTTCGCCTTCACCATTAGCAAGCTATTTAAATCGGGATTATCGCTTATATACTTATATAATAGTGTAGTAATGCTAACGCCGCAGTTAGCTTGGAAAATTCGTCATAATGAATTGGATGGATCAAACATTGCTTTGTACCGAAAACAACATCTCATGCCCTTCACTGAATATGTTCCATTCTCAGAAGAATTTCCTTTTCTATCTCAGATTGGTTTGAAATACGGCAACCAAATTCATTTAAGCAAAGGTAGTAAAAAACCGCATTTGCGCTTTTTAAGCAAAAAAAATCAAATAATTTCCTTAAGTCCTTTAATCTGCTGGGATCTTCTTTTTTCAACTAAGGAATCATCCTTTGATCCATCAAAAATACAGTTTATAACGGCGCATTCTAACGAAAGTCTTTTGGGAGACGGACTTACAACCACCGTTCATGAGATGAAGAATTACACACGCTTAAGAAGTATTGAGAATCGGAAATCTATTGTCAAATCATCTACTACGGGTCTTAGCCTTTTTGTTAATCCTTTTGGTGAAGTGTATGGAGTGCAAGAGTGGTTTAAGGAAGGCTTTAGAACCAAGGCTATTACTTTAGTCTCAGGTTCTACTTTTTACACGACTTACTCTCATTGGTTTCCAACGTGTTCGCTTTTTTCAATAAGTATCATTCTACTTTTTTTTCAATTAAAACCTCTAATAAATACAAACAATCATGGGAAAAAATACCATTCATAAACTCTTAGTTGCGCTATTTCTATTCGTTTTTAGTTCAACTAAACCACTAATAGCTACTGTTATACAGTCTTCTAATGAAAAATATGTAAAAGCTGTAGCAAATAACAACTATGTTTTGCCTAATGGCATGCATTTATCTGAGCTACTAAATGTAAATGAGCCTTCTTTTAGAAATACTGGACAACCATTCCAAAATGCTTATACCTTTGGCGGAACTGGAGTCACTCAAGTTAGTAAAGTTGTTGTGGATAAATTTGGAAATCAATATATAACTGGTGGATTTTCAGGAACGATTGAATACAATGAAAAGATGTACACAAGTACAAGTGGTTATGATTTTTTCCTAGCAAAACTTGATGCAAGTGGATCAGTACTTTGGGTTTCGACAGCTGCTGGTTCTTCTACCTTAAGTAACGAACTTTCTTTAGAAGGTGGTTTCTCAATGGCCATTGACGATGATGATCAAATCTACGTTGGTGGATCATTCGTGAAATACTTGAGCTTTAAAGATGCAGAAGGTGAAGATTCCTTCATTATTAATTATGATGTAGATGGAGATTGGTACTTTTTTAGCTTTATGGGTTCTGGAGAACAAGTTGTTGCTTCTGCTATTGGCTCATCAAAAAATGGCGATATTTATGTCTCTGGCTATTTTTCAGATAAAGCAAGTCTTGTTGGCTCATACATAGTTCTTGAGGCTTTAGGTAATACTGATGGATTTCTAGCAAAATACGACCCAAATGGTTATGCCACATGGGGTAAAAATTTCGGCTTTGAAACTGCATCTGCTGATAGACTCATTGTTGACGACGATGAAAATATTATTGTTCTAGGCACTTATAGGGATAAAATTATATTTGGTGCAGAAAAAGGGAAACAGGATCCAATTATTCTAACAACCGAGTCAGAATCAAACTTATTTATGGCAAAATTTGATGGCTCAGGTACAATATTGTGGGCTAAAAATATTGAAGGATCTGGCGCGGAGAGTAAAGATTTAATATTTAATGAAACAACAATGCCCTATGTTACAAGTCCACTAGATATGGTATCAAGTAAATATAATGGCGGAGAAATTATTCTAACAGGTGATTTTGATGGAACTCTAGCTATTGATGACATTCAACTTGTAGCCGACTCTGGCAACAGAAAAGTATTTACTACAGTTATGGATAACCCTGTGGCAACGCCGATTGAAGACAATAATGCTGCGCAAGTTTCAGAATTTAAACTTTATCAAAATTATCCAAATCCGTTTAATCCAAGCTCTACGATTCGATTTGATCTAGCAAATTCTGAATTTGTTTCCCTATCGATTTATTCCATATTGGGACAAAAAGTGGCCACTTTAGTTAATGAAAATTTAGCTGCAGGAACACATGAATTTATGTGGGACGCTTCGGAACTAGCGTCAGGTTCTTACCTTTACAAAATTTCAACTGGAAGTTTCAATCAAACTAAAATGATGACTTTAGTAAAGTAGAAACTAGTTTTTATTTCTTGAAATCTTAAGGGAACGGAGATTTTCAACAAATCTCCGTTCTTAGTACTCCAAATTAATCCTTATTTACAATTTTAAACTTAATTAGTAAAAAGTACCGATTTAACGATTATCGTCTGTGAGCTTTAAAACCCTTCTTCTCCATTTTTTTAGTTTTACTTTTTTTCTTGGTCTAAGCTCTTCGGGTTTTGCTCAATATTCTATTCCCTACGATTCTATTCCATCGAATGACTTAGGTACAATTTTATTACCCTATGCAACTAATTGGCTTGTCTCAACAACTGCTCCTCCTGAAATATTGCGCAACAAAAATTCTTTAATTGAGGGGAAGCAGGTATATGAATTAACTCGAGATTACGTAAAAAAAGTAATCGGCGAGAATAAGTATGGATGGGCTGAACTAACGTTTACAGCAAGTGCCGAAGATGCTAAAATTCCACTTTGGGTAACTTATCGGGGTTTTACAGCCGCAATTATTTGGCTAAATGGTGTTCTTGTTCACACCGCAGGTACTGTTTCAACACATCCAAAAGATGAAGTATTGAATGATATATTAATAAAGGAATCATCTGAGATTAAACTTGCTGAAGGCGAGAACTATTTACTAGTTGAGTTTTCTCATACATCGCTCGTTGAACAATTAGATATAATTGATTCTAATCCTATTTTATATCTATTTGTCTACTTTTTACCTTCTCAAAAAAGAATCAATTCTACGTTTAGAGCCTTCTTCTTTGGGGCTTCCTTATTTACTTTACTTATTCTAATTGTCACACATGCTTATTTGTCTATTAAATCAATTCACAAATATCATCTTTATGCAACATTTTCGAATTTATGTTTACTGATTCATCTCTTAAATCCGACGCTTCAAAGTTTGGTTGGACTAAGCAACAATCATATTGTTTTCTTTGAAGTTAATAGAATATTCGTTTTCATTTATGCTCTGTATTATCTATTTATTGCTATTCGCTCTTTCTACAAACTATCAATTCCGTATTTCCAACTAAGAATGGGTGTACTTATAAGTACGTTGATTGGACTTTATGCACTTTTTTTCGATATCAACATTGTCGTTTGGTTACACTCAAGCATCTTTATTATTGCTGTTATTTATGCTATCTACACACTATACCAAAAAGTTACTTTATCTGATTATCGTGAAGTATATGGATTGTTAATCGGTTTATTCATCACATTATTGGGCATTCTTAGTTATATAGTACAGTATTGGTTTATTTGTTGTAATAATGAACTATTGTATCTCATCGCAATTACCTTTGTTTACATTGGTGTACCGATGTCATTCTTAGTTAGCATTTCTCAAAATTTCGCAAAAACGTTTCATTCTATTGAAGAACAAGTTAAGTATCGCACAAAAGAGCTTGAAGAAAGAGATAGTTTTAAAACTCGATTTTTAGCAAATATATCTCACGAACTAAGAACTCCGGTTACCATTTTGAACGGTTTAATAAGCAAAGCCATTTCAAAGAAAAAAAATGATGATAAAATTGAGATTACTATTAAAGAAGCTGCACTTATTAATCGAAATATAGATCGACTTTCGACCTTAGTTTCGCAAATTGTCGACCTTTCGAAATCCGACGGCGGCGATATTGTTCTTAATTTAAAATTGTTTTCCATTGTTGATATCATAAAAAATAGCATTGATTTAACTCGATCGATTTTTGAAATGAAACATCAACACATTGAGCTACATAGTGAAACGGATAGCATTTTACTTAAAGTTGATGGGGAGAAAATTTTAACCATTATATGCAATTTGCTAACAAATGCTTCTAAGTTCAGTCCAAACAATATCTTAATACAAATTGAAACTAGAATCAATACAAAATTAACTACTCTGGAAATTGACGTTATCGATCAGGGAATTGGGATAAATCCTACTGATGAAGAGATTATTTTTGAACGATTTTTCCGACTCAAAAATACCAATAGTGATTATGTTGAAGGAATGGGAATTGGTTTAGAACTAAGTCGTGTTTTTGCCAGAAAACATGGTGGCGAGATTACGGTTATTCAGCAAAATGAACCTGGATCACGTTTTAGACTCAGTCTTCCTTACGAAGAACATCTAAGTTTGGCTCAATTGCCAAAAAATTCAAATGGAGTTTATCAGCCTAATTCATCTCAACATTTGAACTCCCATTCTAAAGATAGTTTAAGTGAAAAAGTCCCTCATATTTTGCTTGTTGAAGACAATCTTGATATGCAAGAATTTGTTTCTGGCTTACTTCAAGATCTTGGTAAGATTAGTGTAAGTTCCGACGGACTTCATGCCTTGAAAGTCTTAGCAAATGAACAAATTGATTTAGTTGTTACCGATTTAATGATGCCCAATATGACAGGAGAGCAATTAATCCAAAAAATGGGAGAAGACGCTAAGCTAAAATCAATTCCTGTAATTGTATTATCAGCCAAACATATTGAAGAAAATCGATTGAATTTATTAAGAGTTGGCGTTATTGATTACATTACAAAACCGTTTAATTCGGAAGAATTACTTCTAAAAATTAGCAATTTGCTTAAACTCGCTGGTATTCGTAAAAAAGCTCAGATCCTAATTTCAACTGATGAAGTCGAGATTTCACAAGATTTATCTGAAACTGCAAAAACCTACATTCTTTCCAGAATTAGCGTTACAAGCTTAATTGCGAGTGATCTTGCTCATCATTTTTTAACGAGTGAACGTTCTTTATATAGAAAACTAGAGCACGAAACGGGTCTTGCGCCAGCAGCATTCATCCGAGAAGTCCGACTTCAATATGCAGCGCGATTATTAGAAGCTTCAAAAGATATTCGATTAAATGAAATCGCTGATAAAGTGGGTTATAAATCGCCAAGTTCGTTTAAAAAAGCATTTGTTGCTCGCTTTGGGATATCTCCGGTTTGATCGGTGCACATCAATTCATATCCTCTTTTCTGTTGATATCTTCAATCAGTTTTTGATTTAACGGAGTTCTGATTAAGCGAATTCAGATTAGGTTTGTTTTCGAATTATACTACGTTGAGCTTCTTTTGCTCGATTTTATTAGATAAATCTGTGTTTCCTTTTAAAATGAGTTACCCTTTTTTTCCAAAAATTCAATACTAAATAACAGAATAACATGCATTGAAGTATCAAAAGCAGCATTTCGTTTATTCAATAGCTTATTCTTATTCCGAACTTAGATAATTACAGTTCAAAACGATTCATCATTTTCAATTCGTAGCATCCTATTATCTACTGTCACCAACTCATAACTATCAAAATCAGCCAATTTGCGATAATTCATTACATAATCGCAGTGAGACGAAAACAAATCAATTGGCTTTTTACCATTCACAGAACGAATTAAATCACCCAATTTAAGTTGATATTTTGGTGATGTTCGGCTTACAATCCATGTTGAATCATTTGCTATTCCGAGTAAAAAATCACGAGGCTTTGAAATAGAAACTATCTCTTTTTGCTCTAGATGAATTTCTCGGTTTTCATTATCAATACTAACTTGAAAATGTTTTAAAAATTCATTTCCTAACAAAGCTTTGTTTAAAGAGGAAAATTCGACTGGCATTTCTGTCTGAAACCCAGCAACTGAAACAAGTAACTTTTTCACGATGATTGAATCTGCATTTGTGCCATAAATCCCCGAAGTTGATTTATCCAAAATGATCTGTTCCACTTTTTCGCTAAACTGATTTGCCAAGTTTATAGGCAAAACCAAACATCCATTATAGCCGACATCAAACAGAATATTCGTAACTGTTTTCCCACTTATTTTTATTTCTATTTACGGCACACCAGATAAAACGGGTCTTGAAAAGGGCAAGACTTTGGTTTTGTTTTTTTTAGGAAAAGTTAAATCAGAGAAATACATCATTTTCTCTTGATAATCTATTTTCCAGTTTGCCAATTTGATGATATTTGCACCAATAATTCCGTCTTTTGCTAAACATGGACTCGATGAGTTTTCATCATAATCCACTTTTCCTGCGCCAACTGAATTCACCAACGTCTCTCCCATTTGCAACGAATCGATTCGAACAACTTCAATTTTTCTACTTAATCCTTGAGCTGTACTATTTTCTTTTTCCGTTATGTCCTCCAACTGCAATTCATTTGCTAAACCTAGTTCAACTTTGCTATTAAAGGCACCGGTATCAAAAATAAATTCACGCTCAGTGGTATCAGCATTCATGCGAGCTTTAACGATAATAATATCTTTTTTTAACTCAAATGGAAGCTTTTGAATATAGTTTTTCCGCTTAATCTCACCGCTCAGTAGAAGATTTACATTTTTGATATAGGAACAATTAACAGTAAAAAAAAGAATACTTATGAGGTATGTGATGTGAATTCTATTCATTATTTACTTTATTTTTTTTAATTAATTTGAGGTTTCATTCACTTGTTTTTATTACAGATAAGAAACTTCCTTTACAATTAAAATCTCCATTCTATTTCATAAATCCGAAAAATTTAAGCCAAATTCATCGCAATTTTACCAGATTCCGATTGATTAGACTCATTATTTAGTGCAAATTCATCTTTCTTGTTATCTAAAGATGTTTAGTTTTCCCAGTTTAAAAATGTATTAATTCAAATTTATTCCTCCTAATTGTACACTTCTCGTTTTGCTTTTCGAATATGTTTCCAACGACTCGGATAGACTATCAATTGAATAAAGTTAAACTCAAATTGGTCAACTCTGATTTTTCTGTTACCAATATCCTGAATTTTCTGAAATGGGTAATAGCGTAGGTTTGTTCGTAAAACCCAGGTTTCTAAAGGTGAAGCTAAAATATCCCAACCGAAAATTACTCCAGGTGAAAGAATTCGACTTCGATTAGTTTCTCCTTGCTGAACATCATCTATGAATAAACCTGTTGCCCATCTTTCAGCGCTTAAACTTAGTCCTGCATTAGGAACAAATCCATTATAATCCCACAAAAACTTGAATACTTCGAATGCTAATGCCTCTCTTCTAATTATATGCTCAAGATTAAAACTTTCCGCGTTCGAAACATAAGTACGATAACTCAAACCGATGTGAATTTTCTCTTTGTGAAATAAATATCCCAAACCAAAATCCCAATTAAAGTTGCTAGTATGACGTGGGATTGATTTTAACTCATCCGAAAACTTAATATTTGGCATGAAATAAGAACCACTTGGCGCAATTCCAATGGATAAACTATTTAGTTTATTCTCTGCTAATAATTTCGTTTCAAGCTTTTTTGTTAAGCCCGATTCTTTTGGTTTCTCTTCATGAATAGTGCCTTCAAAATATTTGATAAATCCTAGAGAGAAATACTGTCTAGGCAACTCAAATACGTGTTTATTTTCTCTAGAACTATAAAAGTCTCTCTTATTATTTGGCAAAAACATTAATTCTGCATTAATTCGCCAACCATTTTTTGTGGTATAAACCAAGCCCGCTAAGAGCGAAGTGGTTACGAAAAGATCAGCTCGAGTTCCCTCTGCTGTATTGCCTAATTCCATGATCATTTCGTTAAATGAAACGCCAAAAAATGGTCTAAACGTACCATATTTTACTCTCCACGGATAATAGCGAACACTTAAATCAGCGCCCGTGTTTAATTCAACTTCACCATCTTCAAGTATTTTTTTTTCGCTAATTTGCCCCAATGGTATATTCATATTAAAATCGATTAATCCCCAAAAATGCAATCCAACAATAGTAAATCGTGGAACCGTTTGAAATGGAAATGCTTGTTTAGAATTCTTCCAAAATAATTGACCCGAACTCGGAACGATTTGAGTATTAAGCCCAATATACGATTGAGCAAATCGGTGTTGTGTTTTCTTTTTTAAATAAAATTGAGCATTTGCGAATGGAACAATAAGAAAGAAGAAAAAAAGAAATAACAGCTTTTTGATGATGTTCATTATTGCCTGAAAATTTGGTTTTAAATGATTGATCAGGCAAATGTAGAAGTAAAATTCGGCTTAAATTGGCATCTAAAGCCTATTTGGTAGCAATGGTCAGGTATTCGGTAGGAATAGGAATATCACGTTCTTATTTTCTTAAATCGATTGGATAAGCTCTTGTAATTTTTCTGATTTACTACGACTTACAGGAATTTCTTCATTACAATAATCAAGCACCAAAACTAAATTTCTTGCGTTGCCTTTAACTTTAATTATGTGTTTCAGGTTAACTAGATATCGTTTATGACACCGAAAAAAGTTTGTTTGGGGAATTTGTTCTTCAATGGATTTTAACTGAATTCGAATGAGCTCTTTTTTGATTTTTTGATTATTTAGATAAAATACTTCTACATAATTGGCATCCGATTTTACATACAAAAGACTTTGGGGATCAATAGACAAGGCTACTTTTTCATTTTCTGCTCTCAGAGTCAACTTCTCTTCTTTTGCTTCTTATTGTAACGAAGAATTAAACGAAGCTTTCATTTGTTCTTGATGTTTAGCCAATTCGAGATTTAAAGATTGAGCTTCTTGGCTCTTCATTTTTTGATGATAATATTGTTCATATAAAACTAAAGTCAGAACGGGAAAAATGCTGATGAAGCTTGTTCTAACGAAAATTTCCTTAAACAAAAGTAAAGGATTAACTTCTGGGTTTTGCAGATAAAACAAGATAAAAAAGGCAGTCAGAATGCATGTAATCACACCAAAAACTAAAGTTATTTCCTTTCCAATTGTCCTATTTTCTTCCTGCATAAAATTAAGAAACCCTTTCTGAAGGAATTTCACAACAAGTAAAACCATTAATGCAACAATAAAACCAAAGAACAAAGCCCAAGAAATTAATTCAGCAAAAGAAAACGCAGCAAAAGAAAACGGCTTGTAAAGCAGAATGACAAGAACAGTTACCACAAAAGGAATTATGACACTATTTCGATTAAAAATGAATGGATGTGGTGTTTGTAGTATTTGTTTAAGGTTCACGATACGTGTTATGGTTGGGGTCTTTTCTTAAAAGATATGTTTTATCAAACGTGTTTTCAACTACATAGGAAAGTGAATAAACGACTTAATTAGATTTAGTTGCACTCGATAAACTGGTTTGCAAATGCAGATAAATTAGATAATATTTCCATTTAAGATTGGCAAAATTTTTTAGTAATTGAACATCCTCACATCGGTAAATTATTTTTAAATCAAAAAATATGTTTAATTTGAAAAGCAGGTTTTATCAACATATTCGGTGAATTCGCAGGATTTGGAAGGGGAAAAACCGAAAATATCAAATTATGGGGAGCTTCTGTTTTCAGGCATTAACATCTTTCACTTTGCTCATTTTCAATAGTATGATTTTAAATTCAATTACCATGCGTTTTACTTGAATAGAATAATTAAAATCAAATTTTATTAGCTTAAATTGTTAGGAATAGAAATTCGTTAAGCTTTTTTTCAACCCATAAAATCAAAAAATATGAAAAGTGATAGTAATGGAATAAATCGTTGAGATTTTTTAAAAAGAATCGCAACGTTCGCTGCAACATCAATCTTTATGGGTTTTGGAGGCTCAAAACTTTTTGCGGGACTTGGCCCTAAAAAAAAGATTTCAATACCGAATGTAACTCTCAACAACGGAGTTCTTATATCAAGATTAGGATTTGGTACAAATACTCTTAATGGTACAATCGGAACTAGAAGCGTTTCTGTTGCCATTTCAGTGGACTAACGCCTTATCGATACTGCTCATATTTACGGAAACGAAGAAGCTGTTGGAAAAGGAATTAAGCAAAGTGGCATTGACAGAAAAGAACTGTTTATAACCTCAAAACTTTGGGTTGATGCTTCGGGTTATGAAAAAACAAAAAAGCATTCGAAATGTCAATCAAGAAATTAGGTCTTGAGTATTTAGACTTTTATCTCATTCATAGACCAAGAGGAGATGTAAAAGGTTCGTGGCAAGCAATGGAAGAATTGTATAAAGTTGGTAAAATTAGTGCGATTGGAGTGAGTATTTTGAACCCGAACAATTGACAGAACTGATGGAATATGCTAAAACTCCACCCGTAATCAATCAAATTGAAACCCATGTGTTCTTTCAAGAGCAAACATCCTATCCATTTTTTGAAAAATTCCACAACACAAATGGAAGCATGGTCTTCTTGTGCAGCAGGTCGAAATGATATTTTTAGCAATCAAACACTTGCCGAAATTGGCAAAAAGCATGAAAAAGTATTGCTCAAGTTTGTCTAAGATGGCACTTCCAACGAGGCGTTGTTGCAAATCCAAGATCATCACAAAAGGCACACATGATTGAAAATCTAAACATTGTCGATTTTGAGCTTACTGTGTCTGACCTGAAAACCATAGCTTCGCTTGATTTAAATAGAACACAATTTCCTGAATGAGAATGAGACTGAAACTGAACGAAATGAAAATAATTGTTTCGCAAATAGTCATTCACAAAAGCTTAACAACATTGTCATTTCACATAAAAAGATTGATCTTACGCCCAAATGTAGTTTTCAGCATATTTGCAGGACTTGGAAGGGTGAAAAAAATCAACTTTCTGAAGTGAGCTCGTAGTTAGAAATTTGACTTCTCCGATTCTATTATTAATAAAACCATTTTTTTAACATAAACTGTCACATTTTCTTACTCTGTAACTAATAGAATAAAGAACCAAAAATCAAAAATCAAAGAAAATGAAAGCCATAAAATCAAAAATCAATTCCGCTTTAACTAGAAATCGAATCATTAGCAGTGTCGTTTTAACTTGAAAAAATAGAAGATATTTTCTCCTATTATAATTTCACAGTTGCATCTTCCCAATTATCTGTTCTGAATGAGGATGCTGGTAATAAATTCACATCAAAAAGTGTGGCATTTACCCAATTTCTCCATGCATACCTAACAGCCACAGGATTTGGAACCGAGTCCGATTCGACTCGAACATTTTTGCGATATATAATTTTAGCTTGAGCTGGAAAAAAGACTTTATTTTCCCCAGCTATTTCAAATCCATCAATGTTTTTTTGGAAAGAATACAAACCATTTTCAGCATATTTAAAACTTAGTATAATACCTTTATTCCTAACGATAAGAGTATCGAAAACTGGGCCTGAAAAATCGACTGCTTTGTTTCCATACGTTTTATGTAAGGCATTGAACAACAAACGATCAGCTACTTCTTTCTTATTGGGTGGATGTATCGAAAATTCGTCGCCCACATCACTAGTTATGGCTATACCTGAATTTGGAATCAACGATAGGCATTGTAACATAGATTCACGCATAAATGCAGTATTTTCTACTTCTTGAAAAGCAGTGTATGAGCTGTATTTGAACGGAGAAATTTGAACATAATAAAATGGGAAATTGCCTATTTCCCATCTATTTCTCCAATCTTGAACCATTGTTGGTAGTAATTTTTTATACTGAACAGGTTCATTTCTATTGTTTTCTCCTTGATACCATAGTACACCCTTAATTGTAAATGGAATTATGGGATGAATCATTGCATTAAATAATACAGTTGGAATTAAATTCGGTTTTATGAAACTATCTAACGTGTTCAAATCTATTTCTTCTATTTCACTCAACGCTTCATGACTAATCCAAGCTCGAACTGTACTTCCACCCCATGCACTCTGAATCAAGCCTACAGGAACATCTAAAATCTCTTGTAATTGATTGCCATAAAAATACGCTACTGCACTAAATTCAGCTGCACTTTCTGGTGTTGATTGTTGCCACGTTTTATTAGTCACTAAATCACTTAACGGCGTTCTTGAGCTTGCCGTATCAATTTTGAATAAACGCAAATTCGAATTTTTAGCTTTTGCAATTGCCATCGCTGAGCCAAATGTGGGCTGCCCTGCAAATCCTTTTAATGGCATTTGCATATTTGATTGTCCTGAACACAACCACACTTCACCAAATAATACATTTTCTACTTTGATATCCGATTCTTTCCCTTTGAACACAATGGTTTGTGGCTCTTTACTATTCGTCGTTTCTACTTTGATTTCCCAATTTCCTTGTTCATCTGCTTGGATTTTAAACGTTTTTTTCGACCAAGACGTTTTAATGTAGATTTTTTCATTTGGGTCTGCCCAACCCCAAAGAACAACGGTTGTATTTCGTTGCAAAACCATATTTGAAGATAAAATTGCTGGAAGTTTTACTTCAGCTTTAGCAGAATGGTGATGAAGCAGAGTTAGGGCAAGGACGAGATAAAGTAAACTTATTTTTTTCATGATACATTTCTTCCACTTTTTTAGCTTTGAGAAACAGCAATCTTGTTGCTGTAATTCGATTGTTAACGTTAACAAATGTACACTAACTTAGTTGATTCTTTTTGAAAAAAAAATTAGAAAAAAGTCCGAGCGGACGCTCGAACTAGATGAGACGCTCGAACTAGATGACTAGATTTTTTTAAATAGTCCGAGCGGACTCCGTTCCGATTTGAGGATTCAAATCTGCTATCCTAATTTCAAATTGCTTAACTTGCATACTAGATAGCTTCGAACTCCTTTAGTACTGCAATAGAATCATTCTTTACTAATGCGGATTCGATTTTTAGTTTTTCATCAAGCATTTTTTTTTCTGAATGCGATTATAATGGTCTAAGGCTTCATTTATATACCTATTTCAAGACATATTAACTTTTGAGCATACGCCGAAAAGTAGTTTTTAGCAATATATTCGTCGAATTCGGAGAATTTAGTAGGGTGTAAACCTACAGAATCGACTTTTCGGAGTGGACTCTTTTTTGAAAGAATTTGTTTGATGTCGCCAAAAATGGATTCGACTATTTTTAATGATATTGTTTATAAATTTTCTAATTTAATTCTAATAGTCTATCATTTTGTGAATATCGTGTAAGTATATACCATAAATTATGATCCTAAATTCCCTATGATTACCCTTTTTTAATAATGTTGAAAAATGTGGGAAATCAGAGGGAATTAAATATTCAAGATTTTTCGACCTTTATCTATCATTATTGGTCATACTTCCCACCAAACCTGATATATTTCAGCTAAAGAAATTTTAAATAAGCAGACATCTTATGAAAGGTATCATACTCGCTGGAGGTTCAGGAACCCGATTACATCCTATTACAATCTCAGTTTCAAAACAATTATTACCGGTATATGATAAACCGATGATATATTACCCCTTGTCAGCTTTGATGTTAGCTGGAATTCGTGAAATTTTAATCATTTCAACACCTTACGATTTACCACATTTTAAAAAACTATTAGGTAACGGCTCACAAATTGGTTTAAACTTGTCCTATGCAGAACAACCATCACCCGATGGACTCGCACAAGCTTTCATAATTGGGGAAGAGTTTATCGGAGATGATGCTGTCACACTTATTTTAGGCGATAATATTTTTTATGGATCAGGCTTTCGTAAAATGCTTAAACAAGCTGTTCATGAAGTTGAGGTGAATAACCAAGCGGTTGTTTTTGGTTATTATGTGGAAGACCCAGAACGCTACGGTGTTGCCGAATTTGATAGCAATGGCAAAATGATTGGAATTGAAGAAAAACCATCAAAACCAAAATCGAATTATGCAATAGTCGGCTTGTATGCCTATCCAAACAGTATAGTTCAAATAGCAAAAAAGATAAAACCATCAAAACGAGGCGAACTAGAAATAACGACTATAAATCAAGAATATCTCGAACAAAATCAATTGGTAATTGAGTTATTAAGTAGAGGTTTCGCATGGCTAGATACTGGAACACATGATGCGTTAAACGAAGCAACCGAATATGTGAAAGTAATCGAAAAAAGAACAAGTCTAAAAATTGCATGTATAGAAGAAATCGCCTTCAAAATGGAATATATTACAAAAGAGCAAGTTGAAAAACTAGCAGCAAGCATGGGTAAAAGCAGTTATGCGCAATACCTAAAAAAAATGATACAGGTATAATACAAAAAAAATAATACGTAACTCCATTGTTATGGTCATTCAAAAATGCACAAATTGTCGTTTGCCCTAACTATGGCTCCGCACTAAAAAACTCAGAGCGCAGCTCACAAAAGCTCCCCATTTTACCCAAAACTAACAAAATATGCGCAAAGACATCCAAATACGATCGGGAAATTTCATCACGAAAGCCGATTTAGTGAATAGTAACACTGTCAATTAATTTTGATACAGTCAAGTCAGACATAAAATGTGCAATATACGCTTAAAAATGAGGAAATCGGTTTAGAATCAAGCTTTGTTTTTAAAGCAAATCGCAAGGCTATACTCCCATTTTGCCTAAGTATCTGTACTACGACGCTAGAACATCGATGGGGTCTTAGAGTCTTATTTTGTCTAGGTTAGGGGGTGTTTTGGGAACTAAGCTCATAGCATCTTCCACTGCACCAAGTTTTCTACCCCCGTTCTGAAATCCGTTTTTGGTTGGTAATTGAGTAGTTCCCCAGCTTTTTCAATATTAGCGAAGGTTATTGGAACGTCGCCAGGCTGTATGGGCAACCAATTAATATGAGCTTGTTTTCTGGTTACTTCTTCTAGTACATTTACCATTTCGAGTAATGAAACGGTCTGATGGTTTCCTAAGTTGATGATTTCGTATTTAGTTTTGGTGTAGCTAATCGCAGAAATAATTCCATCAACAATATCACCGACGTAAGTATAATCTCTTCTTGTTGAGCCATCTCCAAAAAGTGGTATGGGCTCATTTTTCATCATTAGATTAATGAATTTATGTATGGCTAAATCAGGTCTTTGTCTTGGCCCAAATACGGTAAAAAAGCGTAATCCTATAAAGCGAATATCATATAAATGACTGTAAACATGACCTAAAAGCTCTGCACTTATTTTTGTACTTGCATAAGGACTAATTGGTTTTAGTACGAAGTCGTTTTCTGACCAAGGTGTATTTTCGTTAACTCCATATACTGATGAAGATGAGGCAAATACAAATTGTTTAATATGTTTTTCTTTTGCTAACTCTAATAAGTGTTGTGTCCCTTCAACATTTGTTTTTTGAGCACCCATTGGGTCTAATAAAGATGGCCTAACCCCAGCCTTTGCTGCTAAATGTACTATGCCATCTATTCCGTCCATAGGAAGTAGCGTATCAAATAAAAATTGATAATCGGCTATGTCGCCTTCTATTAAAGAAAATTGAGGGCTTTCAATCAGTTTTGAACAATTTTCTTCTTTTAGTGAACGTGGATAAAATGGGTCAAAATTATCGATTCCTATTACTGTGTGATTTTCTTGAATCAGTTTTTCACACAAGTGACTGCCGATGAATCCGGCTGCACCGGTAACTATGATTTTCATTCCGTAAATATCTTTCGTGTTGGTTCTTTTGAAGATATGAATTTAGTGGTTTAAATTTTTGCTTTCGCCTTAATCGAGACTAAGTCTCCTTTTTGCATTTTAGCACGAGACTTAAGTCTCGCGCTAGATTTGCCGCTAGATTTGGGTTTTTAAACAAAAAATGCTGTTTTGAATTTTCCAAAACAGCATTCTCATAAATCAATTTCTTTAATTCTTAGAGAATCATTCCAGCGCCGACAGTTTCGTTGGTGAATTCATCTACTATAATTACAGATCCTGTAATTCGGTTTCTCGTGTATCTGTCGTAGAATAATGGTACAGTTGTTCGGACTTTGATTCTACCGATATCGTTCATTCCAATACTAGTTTCTTCTTCATCACGATGAAGTGTATTGATATTAACTTTGTATTTCACTTCTTTGATTACACAACGTGCATCTCTTGAAGTGTGACGAAGTCCATATTTTCCGTTTAAAACTAATTTCTTGGGTGTCATCCAACAAACCATTAAATCAATATCTTGACCCGTTGCTGGTTGATTATCCACTTTAGCAATCATGTCGCCACGGCTGATATCAACATCGTCTGCCAAATTAATGGTAACACTCATTGGAGCGTACGCTTCATCTAATTGTTTACCTGCAATATCAATGGTTGTAATTTTTGTTGTTAAACCTGATGGAAGCGCAATAACTTCGTCACCTGGTTTGAAAATACCACCTGCAACACGACCTGCATAACCACGGTAATCTGGATAATCGTGCGATTGTGGACGAATTACATATTGAATTGGGAAACGCGCATCAACATGATTATGATCGCTGCTGATTTGAACGTTTTCTAGGGTATGCATTAAAGTTGCGCCTTGATACCAGTCCATTTTAGTTGATTTATCCACTACATTATCACCAAATAATGCTGAAATCGGGATATAATGAATATCAGGGATATCTAATTTGGATGAGAAGTTTTTATAGTCTTCAACAATGGTTTCAAATGTTTCTTGTGAATAGCCAACTAAGTCCATTTTATTGATACAAACGGCTACGTGCTTAATTCCAAGTAAATTTGCTAGAAACGTATGACGACGTGTTTGCTCTAGAACGCCTTGTCTTGCATCAACCAAAATAATAGCTAAGTTAGCTGTTGATGCACCGGTTACCATGTTACGAGTATATTGAATATGACCGGGTGTATCAGCGATAATAAATTTACGTTTTGGGGTAGAGAAGTAACGGTATGCTACATCAATAGTGATTCCTTGTTCGCGTTCAGCTGATAAACCATCGGTTAATAAAGCAAGGTTTGTATATTCGTCGCCACGATTTTTTGATGAAGCTTCAACAGCTTCCAATTGATCTTCGAAAATAGATTTAGAATCGTAAAGTAATCTTCCGATTAAAGTGCTTTTACCATCATCGACACTGCCAGCAGTGGTAAAGCGAAGGAGATCCATGTTTAAATAAGACATTTTTAAAAATGATTAAGGATTAATGAGGAATGAGAAATCAATAAATATCGTCTCTTGGATGCACTTTTTTTGTAATTGCACTAAGAATTCTGATGATTTCATTGATTAATTCAAGATGTGGTTGAACAGAAATGGTTGTCAATGTGCTTATATCAAGTAAATCCAACCAATATTTGGTTTCAAATGCTTCTTTATATGCGATTGTAATTTTTGAGGCAAAATCTTTTTTTGAGTATGCGGCTTCCGATTCAGCAATATTTGCTCCAATCGAAGTTGCTGAACGCAGTAACTGATTTGAAAGGATAAATTCTTTATCAGCTTGTAACTGCTTGTAGAGTTCGATAATCAAAAGAGAAAATTCAAATGATTTATCTCTTATTATATTTTGCTTCATGATGCTTTAGATTGATTTATGATAAAAAATGCTATTTATTAATAAGACGCTGGAAACAAGAAAACCTTACAAAGATTTTAAAATTTCTTCTAATTTCACGTAAGTAAAATAAAAACAGCATTGTTTTTTTTATCATTTATCATTCATCATCTATCAATCATTATTCCATCAAAAGTAGCCTTGTTTTTTGCGTTCTTCCATTGCGGCTTCGCTTCTTTTATCGTCTGAGCGAGTTCCTCTTTCAGTTTGACGAGCAGCTGCAACTTCTTGTACAATTTCTGACATCGTTGTTGCTTCAGACATTACAGCACCGGTACAAGTGATATCGCCAATTGTTCTGAAACGAACTACTTTTTCTTCCACAACATCAGTATCTAATTTGCTCATAATTTCGTTATCAGCATACCAAACACCTTTGCGGTTAAATACTTTACGTTTGTGTGAGAAGTATAAATTTGGGATATCGATTTCTTCTTTAGCAATATATTGCCACACATCCATTTCGGTCCAGTTACTTAATGGGAAAATGCGAAAATGTTCGCCAATTAATTTTTTACCATTGAATAAGTTCCATAATTCTGGACGTTGATTTTTTGGATCCCATTGTCCAAACTCATCACGGTGTGAAAAGAAACGTTCTTTAGCACGAGCTTTTTCCTCATCACGACGACCACCTCCAAAAGCAGCATCAAAACCGTGTTTCTCTATTCCATCTAACAAAGTTATACTCTGAATGGCGTTACGAGAAGCATAAGCGCCTTTTTCTTCAACAGATTTTCCTTGGTCAATTGAATCTTGGACACTTGCTACAATCAATTTTAGGTTGTGTTTTTTTACCAATTCATCACGAAAAGTTATGGTCTCTTCGAAGTTGTGACCAGTATCGACATGCATTAACGAAAAGGGGACTTTTGCAGGCCAAAATGCTTTTAAAGCAAGATGAACCATCACAATGGAATCTTTTCCGCCAGAAAAAAGAAGAACTGGCTTTTCGAATTGAGCCACTGTTTCGCGCATAATAAATATGGCTTCAGCTTCCAATTCGTCGAGGTGTTTTAGTGTATATGAACTCATAGGTTGTATTAAGTTGTTAGTGTATAGATTAAAATGGAGGAAGTTAAGACCGCAAGAATATTCATTGGAACGCCGATTTTTAAATAATCTTTAAACGTATAATTTCCAGGTCCTTGAACCATTAAATTTGTTTGGTAACCGATAGGAGTTGCAAATGAAGACATCGCTCCAAATAAAAGTGATAAAGCCAAGGTATGCATTGGGATACCCGAAATGCCTGAAAGTTCCAAAACAATCGGGAAAAGAATTGCGGCAGCTGCGGCAACGGTAATTGTTTCTGTAGCAATCATGGTCATTGTGATAACGGATAAAATCACAATATAAACTCCAAATTCATTTGAGACATAAAGCAAAGCTTCAGCCATATAAATGGCAATTCCTGAGCTTTGTACTGCTTTTGATAAACCTAAAGCAGCGGAAATTACAATCAACACATTCCAATTTATTGATTTTATAGCTTCTTCACGCGTAATAGATTTACTTAATGCAAGAATAGAAACAGCAATTGCTGAAGCTGTTACCATTGGCAAAAACTCCAATGCAACTGAAAGAACCATCAATAAAACCGTTCCTAAAATTAGTGCACTTTTACTGGCAGAACGAGAAAGTACTTCTTCGCTTTCAGATACCAATAAAAATTCTTTAGAATTATACCAGCGTTTTGCAAATCCTTTCCCAGCTAATATTAAAAGCGTATCTCCTTCTTTAAGAACAATATCACCAATTTTATCATTAACCCGATGTCCGTGTCGATGGATGGCCAATATAACCGCGTTGAACTCCCCACGGAAATCACTCTTTTTTACGCTTTTACCAACTAATCGTGATCCATTAGAAATCACCACCTCAAACGTTTTTGATTTGGTTGAATCAAACTGTTTTAAGTTGACAGTCGAGTCATTTATCAATTCTAAACCAGCTTGTTTTTGTAATTCAACAATTGTCGTAGGCAAACCAGTGAAAAATAAGCGATCACCTAGTGCTATAGTTTCGTTGGGACTTACTGGTGAAATAAAAGTGGTATTATTTCTAACGATTTGAAATAAGAATAAACCCTGTAAATGACGAAGTCCTGCTTCCTCAACAGTCTTTCCTAAACTTGAATAATTCTCTGTCACCTTAAGAGCAATTACAAATTCTCTTGTTGATTCATCTAAGTTAACCATCATCTCTTTGTGTTCAGGAAGTAATTTAGATCCGAATAGGATTAGAAATGTTAAACCGACTAGAGAATAAATTAGTCCAATTTTTCCTGGTTCAAAAAAGCTAAACCCTTCATGCCCCGCGCTTAATAATAAACCATGAACAATTAAGGTTGTTGATGTTCCAATTAAGGTACAAGTTCCACCAAGTATTGTTGCGTAAGAAAGAGGAATTAAATATTTGGAAGTCGATAAATTATTTCTCTTTGACCAGCCTTTAATAATTGGAATGAATAAACTTACAATTGGAGTGTTATTCATGAATGCCGAAAACCCTGCAATTGGAGGAAGTAATCTTAGGTAGGTTAAGCGGGGAGAATCGGTGCCTTTACCTAATAAGTTTTTTCCCCAAGAATCCATCAAGCCTGTCGATTGAACAGCGTAGGCAATTATATATAAGAACCCAATAGATAACATCCCTGCATTGGAGAATCCACTAAATGCTTCAGCTGGTGAAATTACACCAGTTATTAGAAATATCATCAATGCACCAAAAACAGCTAGTGCTGTATCGAGTTTATTCATAATCAATACGGTAAATAAACCGATTAATACGAATGAGGTGATTATTATATTTATGGATTCAATTTCTGAGAGAAACATTTTTTAGTAATGAATGAATGAATGAGTAATGATTAAAAATTTTGAATTCTTAATGCTTAATTTTTAATTATTTGAGCTCTTGCTTTGGTTTATTAGTGTGGAGCATAGGACTTAAAAATCCCCCTTTTGCCTGAAAACTCGAGTACGAAGATGCCTGAGCAACAAAGGGGGAGTTTTCTGGGGTTTGCCTTTTTTCCTGGTTTTCCTGGAGCAAGTATGTACTCGTGCCAAGATGCAAATCGCGAGTGTTTACTCGTGACATTTATGAATTTATTTGTTTGTTCTTTAATGGCTGGCTTTCGCCAGATTGGAGACTAAGTCTCCTTTTTTGCTTTTAGCACGAGACTTAAGTCTCGCGCTAAAACTTAAGCTTAACTCAATATTGATTTACTTTTCAGTTTATCGATTAAATCGGCAACAGACTCCTCTAGACTTTGCTCTTTTGTCTGAATATGAATTTCTGGTTGAACCGGTTTTTCGTAGGGATCTGAAATTCCTGTAAAGTGCTTTATTTCACCACTTAGTGCTTTTTTGTACAAGCCTTTTGGATCTCTTTGCATGCAAACTTCGATAGGAGTATCAATAAAGATTTCAAAAAAGTTTTGCTTGCCGACCACTTCACGAGCTTGCTGTCTGTCTTCGATGTACGGAGAAATAAATGCCGTAATCACCAAAGCACCATGATTGACAAATAATTTGGCAACCTCAGCAATTCTTCTGATGTTTTCTTTTCTTCCAGTTTCAGAAAAATCTAAATCTTTATTCAGTCCGTGACGAATATTATCTCCATCTAAAACAACAATATACTTACCAGTAGCTAGCATTTCTTTTTGAAACGCTTTCGCAATTGTTGATTTACCAGAACCACTTAAGCCAGTAAACCACAATAAGGCACCTTTTTGTCCTAGTAACTTTTCATAAATAGCTTGATCGGCATAGCCCGCATCCCAAACGATATTCTCGTTTTCGTGTTTAGTGATCTCAGACATATCCGATTACAAATTCTGTATTTCTTAAATCTTCTTTATTGTAAATAATTTCTGATGGATTAGTGCCATCAGCTTTAGCATTTCTCCAAATTGCATCACCAGCAGCTACATCCCATTCCATTGTTGGGCCTGTTCTTGGATATACATCAGCTTGACCTTCTGCAACTAAGCAGAATTTTAATGAACTTCCCACATCGATAGATTTTGTAATTCCTTTTTCAGATAACCAATCTTGCAAAGCTTGATTTGCATGAGAACGACTAACAATTGCCACTTCAGGCTTGTCTTTTTGAGTTGCAAAGATGCGAACAGGTTCTTCCAATCCGATTTGCTTAAAAGATCCTTTATCTTTTTCAGCGTAATAAAGAATGTCTTTTACAGGGACATAAATCACTCCCAAAACAGGTTCGCCATCAGCGATTAAGGCGATATTTACAGTAAATTCACCGTTTTTCTTAATAAACTCCTTCGTTCCATCAAGAGGATCAACTAACCAAAAGTGAGTCCAAGCTTTTCTTTCTTCATAAGACGGCAATTTAGCTTCCTCTGAAATAATTGGATATTCTGTAATCTGCGCTAAGCCTTTCATAATACATTTATGAGAAGCTAAATCGGCTAGGGTTAAGGGTGAATTATCATCTTTCGTGATGATTTGTTGATCGCCTGTTGCATTATAAATTTCCATGATTGCATGGCCTGCTTCAACAGCGATTTCTTTCAATTTCTCTAATAGCATTTAGTAAACTTTCTATTGTCCTATAACTTTTGTAGGACTTAAGATACAAATTTTTAATTATTGGTTAAATGTGAGCTGAAATAAATTCGATAGTTTTTGATTTTTACTTTCAAAACGCTTTCAGAAAATTACCATTCTAGTCAAGACTGGTAATTTAAGCTCGGGAACATTTCAGTTTGGAACGATTAAATTAAAAGAATACATTTACGTTCCTATGACAAAGTTGTTTTTCGTTTTATTATTTTCGTTTTTTGCTTGTTTTCCCTTGCAGGCTCAAACGCTTTCTGAAAACTTGTTTTATCCTAAGGGAAGCGTTCCTAAACGTTTTGGGTTCTATGTAAATGATACCTTGCGAAGTTCTATTCAATTTGGTGATTCCCGATTTGAATCCTTGGGTACTGAACGAGTTGGGTATCACGAAAATGGAATCATTTTGGATACGGCTTTAATTGAACCCATTGCTTATCCGAACACATTCATCGATAAATTACAGGTTGATACTATCTCTATTAAACTGTTTAGTTTGCCTAATCTTCCTTTTGAGCAGCTTAAGGAATTAAATCAGTTTCTTGCCGATTTCTATTTTGTTCCTGTTTTTATTGAATCTGCTAATTTAGACGAGGAGGTCCCTTTAAGAGAATTTACAATCAGAATTCCTTTTCCTGATAGTCTTTTTCCTCCTAATTCCTTGGTCACTTATCCAGATAGTGCAGATATTAAACTTCAAGCTGTCTATAAAAAGAAAGAATTATTAAGTGATCAAGCACCATCAAAACGAGTGAGTTCTAGTATTAATTTGAGTTTAAGCCTAAGTGCAGAAATAAAACCTTTTATTGGATCTGCGGTTGAACTAAGTTTTCCAATCTTAGATTCTTACCCTATTGAGTTTTACTATTATACTGATAATTATGGATTTGGCGGATTTAAAACACTAGACTATGAACTCAAAGTTGGTACCGGAAGTTTGGGCGATTTACAAACACCACTTATTGAAATACCGGGTGTTGAACTCCGTTTAAATGAGCATCAAGTTAGAACTTCTACTGATAAAGAAATTGAATTGGAGATTCCTTATCTAATAGAATTATCTGCTTATCCGAATCCTTTTAACCCTTCCACTTCTATTCGATTAAATCTTTTTGAGGCTTCTACTGTTGATTTGAATTTATATTCTGTAACTGGAGAGTTTGTAAAATCGATTTTTTCTGAAGCTTCTTTGCAAGTAGGTCAATTTGAATACCGGTTTGATGGATACGAATTGTCTTCTGGGGTATATTTTGTTCAAGCTCGAGTTTTTTCTAATTCAGGAAAAGTTTCTGGTGCTGTTTTAAAAATCACACTCCTCAAGTAGATTAGCAAAGACTGAAGTCTTTAAATTGCTTTTTTAGCACGAGACTGAAGTCTCGCGCTATTATATTTGGTGCGAGACTTCAGTCTCGTACCAAAGCCGCAAAAAAGAGACTTCAGTCTCGATTTATACTATTTTATTTATGTCAAATCATGAATTTACCTCGCAAAACAGCACAGCAGAAACTGCGTGCACAAGAATTATTAGCTGAGTTTTATCACTTTTACCCGAATCCGCATTGTGAATTGAATCATTCTAATGCTTTTGAGTTATTAATTGCCACTATTCTTAGCGCACAGTGCACAGATGTTAGAGTCAATATGGTTACGGCGTCTCTTTTTAAGAAATATTCTTCGCCACAAGCTTTTGCAAATGCTGAAATTCCAGAATTGGAAGAGGACGTTCGTTCTACTGGGTTTTACAGAAATAAAGCGAAATCTATAAAGGAAACTGGTCGACTCATTATGGAGAATTTTGGGGGTGAAGTTCCAAAAACTATGGATGAATTATTAACCTTAAGAGGTGCTGCTCGAAAAACAGCGAATGTCGTTTTAGGGAATGCTTTTGGAATAAATGTGGGAGTTGTTGTTGATACTCATGTTGGGAGAATTTCCAAACGATTGGGATTAACTAAACATACAGACCCCATTAAAGTGGAAAAAGATTTAATGGCTTTATTTCCTCAAGAAGAATGGACCAATCTTTCTCACTTAATGATTCATCACGGAAGAGGACCTTGTAAAGCTCGAATTAGTAAACCTGCTCATCATCCAATTTGTGAACGCTTTGGAGTGGACTGCTCTTGCAAGAATAAATCTTAACTCATCTAGTAACTTGTTCTTTTTATAGATTCATTTAGGCGAATTATGAGACTTTCTTTAACTTATGTAGCATTAAATAATTATCGCACTTAATTACTTAATTATTAGACATTTTTGACCAATTAACTAATTTGGCGTAAGAGAAGTAAATGATTAAAAAAACTTAATCTTTTTACTGCTACATATATTTGATTCCTAATCAAATATTAAGACTTTTTTTTAGCTATGTTTATTATTTTTTGGTACATAGACAGTTCATTTTCCTTATCAAGAGTTTATCCTATGAAAACCTATTTTACTCTTTTACTGTTTTTGGGTATAGTAATTCAATCTGCCTATTCCCAAACCACTTATTATACATTCCAAACGGGAAATCTAACAGATGCCAATATTTGGACTACCGATCCATCAGGAACATTATTATTGGGATCTGTTACGCCAACTGCAACTGAGCATATCGTAATCTTGAATGGAAGAACCATTACCATTTCTATTAACACAAGAACATTTGCAAGTGTTACGATTCAGGAAGGTGGTACAATTGATATTGGGACAACAACGGGACATAATTTTACAACCGTTACAGGTAGAGGAACTTTAATATTAAGTTCTGCAACCGTTCCAAATGGTACATTTACAGATTTTTATAGTGCAACGGGTGGCACAATGGAATTTTCTGGGACTACAAATTATAACCTCCCCAATTTAGGGACGATTAGAAATTTAACAATCAGTGGTACTGGTATAAAATCGATGGTAAACAACTGGACGATTTTAGAGGATCTACAAATCAATAATGATACACTTCGAATAGGGAATAACAACACTTCGAGAACAATAACTATTAACGGAGATGTAACTTTAGCGAGCGGAGCTGTTTGGGATGTAAGAAACGGGAACAACCCCTTGCATCAAATAAATCTGTACGGAAGTTTATTTAACAATGGAGGAACGGTAGATTTTATAAATTCTGCCCTAAATTATACGGGTAATCCAACTAATGGAAGTGCCATTTTGAACATGTTAGGCACATCAAACGAAGAAATCGTTGCAGATGGTGTTATTGAGTTAAATCGTTTAATCATAAATAAAGGATAAGATAAAACATTTGTTGTTCATGTTACCTCAAACTTACCTGGTAATTTCAGACTCTATGGGCGAAATAATTTATCAAATAATACAGGTGCTCCATATAGTGCAGCTAATCCAGAAATTCGCAATTCATTATGGATTCGTAATGGCACGCTTCGTTTAGGTTTTAATGTCGATATTCCAAGCCTAACAGAGGGTGGTGGTAATTTTTATGTCCCCGAAAATGCTCAACTTTGGGTTGATGGTGCTGTAATTGATATTACAACTCCCGCTAACGGAACAGGTAATCAAGCTTTGGCTTTATATGGAACATTTAAGATAACTGACGGAAGCTTTGACGCCGCAAACAGCGCAGGTTTTGTTTATTTTAACTCAGGAGTTTTTATAATTGAAGGGGGAACTTGCAGAATGTCTCAATTACGACGTTCAGGTGTAAGTCCAGCTGGAAATTTTACATCTTACATTCAATCGGGTGGGATTGTGATTGTAGATGGCGTTGGTGAAAATTCTGATGCTTCGGGTCGTTTCTCAATCGATAAAACTGAAAGTGTATTCCGAATGTCTGGAGGAACCTTACGGGTTTCAGATAATAACGGCGCTACCTATGGTGGGTTTGAGGTTCACAGTGATTTAATCAATTCGAGTGCAACTGGTGGGACTATAGAAATCACAACCAATGGAGGCGCTTTTGAATTTTATTCAACAGTTCCAGTTTACAATCTTACCGTTATTCATGGTGGGAATAATTTCACTCTTCAAAATGATCTTATCATCAAAAATGATTTGAGTATCGGAGCAGGAAGTACCTTTTTAACGAATAATCATCCTATAACTATTGGCAGAAACTTTACCAATAGTGGAACATTTACAACTGGAACTTCTACCATTACGATTGATGGAGATGAGAATTCTACCTTAAGCTTTAATTCAGCTGGCACTCAGGTTATTAACAATTTTACGGTAAATAAACAAAGCGCAACCTTAGATACGGTTTTCATTGCTGATGGAGCGACCATTCCATTCCGAACAACAGGAGAATTACGTATTGAGTCTGGAATTGTAGATTACGATAACTATACCATAAATGCTCGCGGCGATGTTTATGTTGCAAGTCGACTTGGCTTAGCTGGGACTACTGGATATTTATATTTAGATGGTGGTTCAGCACAAACAATTACTCTTCCTGTTTCTGGATCAGGAGCTTTTATCGGAAGTATTGATTTAGATAATGCAAACGGAGCAACTTTAACGGGAAATACCCTATTTATTGATGATCAATTAACACTAACTGATGGTGTTTTTACTATCGGAATTTATGGACTTACCATTTACGGCTCACTCACAACTCCTGGTGTTTTTGGTTTAAACGAAATGATTCAAATGGCAGGGAATGCTTCAGATGGTGGACTTAGTATATATATAAACGCTGACGGACCATTAACTTATCCAATTGGTGTTTCTGGAAAATATACTCCTGTGAGTGCAACTATTTCAAATTTCACTGATGATGGATTAGTACGAATTAATCCAGTTGATGGGGAGTTACAAACCTTAGTTCGCCCCGATGGCAGCGCTTTAACCTATTATTTCAGAACTAGGGTCGCTGATTTTACAGCAGCTCCTGATGTGGATTATATCTTTACCTATAATGCCGCTGATATTCCAGGTGCAGACAATCCTGATTTGAATTATGTATCAGGTAGAGTTGAAGGCGCAACACGTACTTCTTATGGCGCTGCAGGTGCAAATGTAACAGCAACGACATTTATTATTCCAACTCAAGCTCTTGCAAACGCTAATTTCACAGCAGCTACAGCTGCTAAATTTTCGGGCAGTGTCACTATTTTTTATTCCCGTGGGAATATGAATTCACCTGCAAATTGGGGTTCTGCATCAAGTTGGAGTAATGTTTCACATACTGGCCCTGCAGCAGCTACTGCTCCAACAGCAGGAAGTATTGTGCAAATTGGATACGGTGGATCTGGTAACATGTATGGAGGTGGTGGCAATACTCACTGGATAAATATGAACACCAATAATGTAAATGTTGCAGAAGTTAGATTTATTTGGGTAGCAGGTCGATGGAGACCTAGATTAGATGTGTTATCTCCTAGAACAAATATAATTTTAGGAAAAGTTGGTGGACTTGGATCTATTAACATTCAAGTTACAGCAACTGTATCACCAGATTTCACAGGTGATTTTGGTGAGTTTGCTACAGATTCACCTGATAATGTCTTTACATACACATTAACAAATAATGGAACTGTAACTATCCCTACCACTATCACACTTTACCCTAGTTTACGATTTGAAGGAAATTCAAACAACACAAATATTAATACTAGAATTTTTACTTCAACTGTAGATTTGACTGTTTTAGGAGGATTACTGATTGATCGCGGTGCAACATTTCGTTTAAATGATGCCGTTGGTGGTGGTGATATTGAGATTTTTGGAAATAATTCTAGATTAGGTGAAGGTGATTCAAGAGGGCGATTATTGTTTCCAAGTACTGGCCAAAATCGTACAATTACTTATCATGGTGATATTAATTTTAACTTAAGTAATAATAAAACCAATACAATTGAGGTAGATAATACAACACCAAATAATTTGGTTCACCGATTACGACTAGGTGGTAATCTTAATCAAAAGAGTACACAATCTAGTATAAATTTATTTACGAATAACTCAGGTGGTAATAATGTAGAATTGGAGTTTATTGATGAAAACTCTGGTAAATCTTATTCAAGAACAGCTGGTGCGGTTTTAAATGCTTATCGAATCATTATGAATAAAGGGTATGATACTTCTAGTGATTATAGCATGAATTCAACCTATACTTTGGGCGGTACAACGAATGGCGCTACCAAAACCATAGAAATTCAAAATGGATTGTTTATTCATAATACTTCTTCAACAATAGTGCTTTCAAGTGGTGGAAGTGACTTTACTATTCCATCAAGTGGAGGTTTAGAAATTGCAACAGGAACAATGAATATGACAGGAACAGCAGCAAATGGAATTTTATTAGATGGATTACTGCGAATTTCTGGTGGAACCTTAACGATGGGCGACAATGACGCAACAGCTTCTAATGATAATCATTATATCGAATATTCTGCATCTGGCTCAGCTGCAATTGATGTCACAGGCGGAACATTAACGGTTGGCTCACAAATTAGACGTGGATTTTTGAGTACTACAGGTATTTTAACTTACTCGCAAACTGGTGGAACAGTTACAGTTGGTCGTTATTACGCTCCAAATAATGAACGTGGAATTATGGAGATTATAAATACTGGAAGTACATTCACACATACATCAGGTACCTTAACAATAGTTCGAGAACAGCCCAATGCAAATGTTGCTGGATTTATCTTTCAGCCAGAAACGAGTACTGCTACGGGTGATATTACTATTGGAAGCTCAAATACTCCGAATACTGAAACAATAGACATTGATGCTTCAAAAGCAATTGGATCGTTAATTATCAGCCCCGATCCAACTAATTTGACCGCTCGTTTATTAATTAATGATTTAACGATTAATACAAATTTAACGATTGGAGCTGGAAGCACGTTTAATACTAACGGTTTAGATGTAAATATTGGTGGAAATTTCACAAATAATGGAACGTTTACAGGTGTAAACTCAAAAACAGCTTTTTTGGGTGCAGCAGTTCAAGCAGCTCAATTTAATGCGGCAACAACATTTTATGATTTAGAAGTGAATAAATCTTCAAATACGGTAACGTTTGGCGGCAGTAATAATCCTCTTGTAACTAATGAACTTTTACTAACAGCAGGTACACTTGATGATGGTGGAAGAACGATTATTCTTGAGGGAAACATGGTGGCAAGTGCAACTCATAACAGCACAGGAGCTGGTAGAATTCTATTGCAAGGGGCACAAACACAAGAAATTACTGGTAATTCTTCTGGGATTTTAGGCTCTATTGAAATCGATAATGCATCTGGAATCATTTTAAATACAAATTTACAGATTAATGGAACTTCTACTCTAACTGATGGCGTTTTCAATATTGAAGGGAATCAATTGACATTTGGTGCTTCTGCTATCATTGCAGGTACTCCAAGTGCAAGTAGAATGTTTAGGAATGATGGATCTTTAAATGCCTTTGGTTTTAGGAAGATTGTAGGAACTGGCGCTTCAGATTTTACTATTCCTTTGGGAACAAATACAGAATACACCCCAGTTCGATATAATTTTTCTGCCAATACCACTCAAGGAACAATTACAGTTAAACCTGTAACTATTTTTGTTAATTCGGCTACGGATGGTAAAGATGATGTCTTAGATTATCATTGGAATGTAACTGCAAATGGATTTACAACCTTTACTGTTACGCATGAGTACACTTACGATGATAGTTTTCTTCAGTTTGCAGACATTGCTTTAGAATCCGAATATGTCGGGGGTCGCTATACAGGCTCTGTTTGGTACGCCGATGGTACTGTAAATACCGCTACAAATGTAATTACATTTACTAATTTAACTACATTGGCTGGTGAATATTCTGCTGGTGATACCAATGAATTTGGCGTTATTCCTACCTATTACAGTCGTACGGGTAAAGCCAATATCACTATAACGGGCGCTTTTTGGACCGAAGCCGACACTTGGTCAACGTTGGAATGGACTGATCCGCTTCACAATGATCCAAGTTCAATTCCTGCTGATGCACCCGATGGAAATGCAGTTGAAATCCGTGCTGGTCATATTGTGCTAATTAATTCTGTTTCACAACGTTCTAGCTCAATAAATCTCGAGGGGACTTTAGATGTAGGTACAAGCTATTCACATATTTTCGGAAATGTAATAGGAACTGGAGAGCTTATAATTGGCTCAACAACCGTAGTTTTCCCATCGGGCAATTTTGATACATTTACAGGGCCTGGTGGTGGAACGGTTCGTTATAATGCCGCAGCGGATATCATTATTCCACCACAAACTCAATATTGGAATTTGATCATAACAGGTACAAATACACGAACATTGCCTGCTACTGATATCACAGTAAACAATGATTTACTGATTGAAAACGCAGCTCGCTTAGATGCCAATAGTAGAAATATTACATTCAAAGGTGACTGGATTAATAACTCATCAAATGGATCTCCTTTTGCTGCCGGAACAGGAACTGTTATAATGAAAGGTACTGCCGCTCAGGATATTGGAGGAACAATTAATACGACGTTCCATAATCTAACTGTAAATAATGGACAGACTACAAACACCTTATCTCGAAATGCAAATGTAAATGGAACGCTAAATATTCAGAATGGTCGCCTCAATTTAAACGGCAAAACCATTACTCTTGGAACTTCTGCAACTTTATCTGAATCTCAATCCAATGTGATTTATGGATCTTCGGGTGAAATAACTACAACTCGCTTTGTAGGTTCATCTCCTGAGAATATTGGTGGTATGGGATTCAATATTACATCTACGGCTGTTCCTCTTGGGAATACCACTATTGCTCGAAAACACTCCAAAATAACAGATCAAGGCTTAAACTCGATTTCTCGCTATTTTTCAGTTTCTCCTACCACAAATACCGGTTTAAATGCAACGGTTGTTTTCAATTATGATGTAACTGAAATTGATGTTGCTCACGATGAAAACACCTATGTGCTTTACAGAAAACCAACTGCTGGAGCTTGGGCTCAACGTGGTGGTTCTGTAAATACAGGAACAAAACAGATTACACTTGCAGCAATTGATGCCTTTTCTGATTGGACTGCTGATGAAGGAAGTTCACTTCCTGTTGACCTAGTTGGTCTAGCTATTCAAGAGTTGCGAAACAGACCCATAATTAAATGGGAAACTGCAACTGAATTTGAAAATTATGGATTCTTTATTGATCGTGTTTTCCTCGATGATTCAACTCAAGCTGATAATTGGATTGAACTTGGTTTTGTTGAAGGTGCCGGAACCGTTTATGAACGACAAGAATATCAGTTTCAAGATGAACATGTAAGTGTTGCTGGACGCTATCATTATCGTTTGCGTCAAACCGACTTTGATGGAAAAATGAAATTATTTGGACTCATTGAATTTGTGAACCGACCACCAGATTATTTCATGCTTGAACAAAATTATCCTAATCCGTTTAATCCTCAAACAAAGATTCCTTATCAAGTCGCTAGTGATAATCGTGTGAAAATAACGGTTTTTAATGTTATTGGTCAGCGAGTTTCAACTTTAGTCGATGATTTCCATAAAGCTGGATCCTATACGGCAATATTTGATGGAACTCGTTTAGCAAGTGGAATGTATATTGTACTTATGCAAGCAGATGGGTTCCGATTTAGTCGAAAAATAATGCTTGTGAAATAAGTTGTTACCTGAGTTTGAGATAAGAAAGAAATCTAAGAACTGGTCTAAAATATTTCGTCATTCTGTGTTTGACCCAGAATCTTCGCCTTGTGAAGCAATAACAAGACACTCTACTAAAGGCAAAACGACGGTATCGTTTTGTTGTATGTTATAAAAATATTGCCGCGAATCTTATCCCGAACTTAGGTTATTTGTAAATACTCATATAAGATAACAAAAGGTGTTTTTTGAGTATGAGTGAATACTCATACAATACGCTTAAAGGCACGAGTATATATACTAGCGCCAATGAAAGATTTTTTTTGGTTTGAGTGAATACTCAAACGATATTGCTTATTGGTATGAGTAAATATACTCGCACCAGGTTCTGGGGAACAGGATAACTGTGTTTTTTGCATCGTTTAATATAAAATCTAACTAAGTTCTTATGTTACTTTTAGTAATTCTTTAGTAAACTAGGCTTAGCCCATCTCTATTCATCATGAAAAAATCTATTCTACTTGTTCTTCTTTTTGTTTTTTGTTTATCACAAACTCTATTTTCACAAGCTAAAGGTAAAATATATTTTGTTTTTGGCTCAGATAGTTCCACACCTGGAATTGGGATTCGAGCGAAATCTGCGGAATACAAAAGTTCTGATTTTGATTTATTTACAGCGCCTGATAGAAATACAGCCAAAGTTATGGCGCCCGATTTTCGAAATCGTTACAAAGATTCTCAAGGAAATCCATTTAAGTTTACTTGGTGGATGCAAGGTGGTTCTCTTTATCGTTTTGCCGAAAATACCAATGTCCCCTATCCATCTTTGATGTCATTAAATTTAATTCAACGGTATTTTGGGGATGAGATTAAGCAAGCTGGAGATGAATTTACCTATCATTATCACACTTGGGTTTGGTCCGATTATAATGGTGATGGAATTTATTATTGGAATCAAGCGCCAGATTATAAAGATACAAGAGATGATTTTTTCATCAATTTAGCCGAAGCACTTATTGAAGAAGATATGTTTCCGGTTTCTTTTCGTAGCGGTTGGCACTTTATGGATAATGATTGGCAAGCTGATTTAGACGATTTTGTACCGTATTCACTGCACAATGCTTGGCCTGCAAATGCTCGTGATACTGTTGAGCCTTTGGATAATTTATACACTTGGAAAGACGCAACTTCGTCTTTCGTTCCATTTCAACCTAATTCTAAAAATTATCAATTACCCGGTGGATCTCGTGGATGGAATACTCGATCGGTTCACTTTCGCAGTGTATCTGAATCCATGATTCGCTCTATTTCTGAAGAAGCAAGAAAAGGAAAAAGTCAGGTTCCTTGTATTTGGTCGCATGTTGCTGAAGACACTTTTATTACTGATTTCGAAAACGTATTTGCAATAATTGAAAAAGTGGCCGCTGATTATCCCGATATCGAGTTTCATTACGACACAGCGGTTGAATCCATGCAACACTATTTGGAACTAGAAGACAACACTCCTCCTGAATTAATCGCTTCTGAAATTCCGATAGGAAATGGTTTTAAGATTCAAATTCAAACCAATGAAGCTATTTTTCAACGAATTCCTTTTTTAGCTGTGAAATCGATTTTCGAACAACATCGTCAAGTTGAGCTTATCTCTATGGGAACAAATCGCTGGGAAAGTGCTGAGACATTTGATACGGAAATCATTGCGGCTTGGTCAGTTGCGCTCAGTGATTCCGCTGGCAATCAGTCAAAATATCACGAAGTTCGCGTTCCAAAAGACATTTATTTGGATGATGAATCTCCATATTTCACTTATCCTGTTTCTACTCCATCTTGGACAACTTTACCGAATACCGATTTACAACAGATTTGGGGTCGAGAAGTGCAAACGGCCGTTTTACAAAAAGGAGAATCTATTTCTGCTCTTTGGTTCACTGAAATTCAAGAAGACCAAATCTATTCCACCTATGTTCGAATTCCACTAGGTTTAGAAGTTGAAGATTCTGTTTTATACACGGTTTCTTTGAATAATGAAGTGATTTATTTTGCTCCAATTAAGCAAGTTCGCTATAATGAATGGTTATTTTTGTGTGATGTTGATGCTAAAAAAACAGACGAATTAACTATTGAGATTAGCAGAACAGCGACTAAAGCGAATGAACGCCTTATTGCTGATGTGGTAAAAATCAGCGCATATCGAAAACCTGTTTGGATAACGAGTAATCAACTTGAACTAAATTTGGGATTGCAACAGATTGGCGTTCTTGTACAATCTTCAACTGAATTAGAAAATCATGGGTTTCAAACTGTAGAAATTACTGGTGTTCGTTCAGTAAATAATCACATTTTACCAGACATTTCCCTTCCTTTTCAAATTGCTCCTCATAGTTTTGAAACGGTGGAACTTTCATTTACTCCAAGTAAATATGGAAAACTAACAGATACGTTGATTTTCAGCACAAACGATGATTTCAATGCTGAAATTAGAATTCCAGTTTCTGCAACGGTAAAAGATTATTTTGAACTGAGTGATAATGATTTAAGTCCAGAAACTTATGAAGAAACAGGAACTTGGAACACAAGTGTTGCTGTAGCTTCTGGAAAAACAAGTCGTTTTGCATCAATTACAAATTCCAATAAAGATGCGAAAGTTAGTTTTTCAAGTTCATTGGAAAAGCCAGGCTACTATGCGGTTCTTTTCATTGTTCCTTCGGCAACAAACAGTGCTTTACGAGCAAGATATTCCGTTTTTGTGAATGGGGAATTACAGATTGAACGCATTATCAATCAAAATTATACGATAGATACTTGGCGATCAATTGGGATGATTTATGCTGATACACAATCAGACATTGAAGTAATTCTTGATTTACCAGATATTGATTCTGATCAAGTGGGTAAAGTGCTCCGTGCTGATGCCGTTTTATTTGAGCGCATTGGACTTGATTTAAGCGAAATTATTATTGATAATGAAGATCCGAATTATTCCGAAAATGGGACTTGGTCAACAAGTACTGCTCAAGCTATAGGCAATTCAAGTCGTTATACTGGGTACGGCTCAAAAGCGAGTGCAACATATACCTTTGTTGCTTTAGCTGATGGAGTTCATCAATTAAATATGATTGTTCCAACAACTGTGAATGCTTCAGAAGCGGCTCGTTATACTGTTTTGATAAATGGATTTCAGCAAGATCAAGTTATTGTAAATCAAAATACAAATAGCGGAACTTGGGTAGCCTTAGGAAATTGGTATGCCGACAAAGGAGCCAATATTTCTGTAATTATAGATGATGCAGCAACGGTTAATACCAATAAAGTGCTACGAGCAGACGCCATAAAATGGATGTACGGAGATTTTAATTCCACTTCTGTTGATGAAAATGAGTCATCTAAAGAACAGAGATTTGAATTTTTTCCCAATTATCCCAATCCATTTAATCCAAGTACAACGATTTCGTTTTCTTTAAATAAACCCGCAAAAGTGAGTTTAAGAGTTTTTGATGTAACTGGAAGACAAGTGAAATCACTCGTAAATGAATTTAAACTTTCTGGAAATCACTCTATTAATTGGAACGCATCAAGTATGGCTTCGGGAGTTTATATTGTTCAATTACAAACAGACATGGGACTTTTAACACAAAAAATATTAATGATTAAATAACTTTTTTTGGTTGAAAGTTTTCAGTAAAGTATAGGAACTTAATCTTTGATTTTTCTCTGTTTATCATATCTCTCAAAGAGTACTTCCGATTTTCTCGTTGGTTCGTTCTCATTTCAGAACTCCGAACAAACCTCTCCCTCCATGTTAAAATGAATTTTAGAAAACAGGGCTAGATTTGGAGGTAGACTGAGATGGTGTTCAGTCAAAAATTTGTTTCTTATTTGACCACAATTTCAATGAATTTAGCCTAAAGTCTTATTTGTACCAAACTCCGAATGATTTCGGAGTTCAGCCCTTTTCATAACCTTATTTTTAAATGCGTTCAAACAAGACGAAAAAAGCAAAAACAATGTCCGAGTTTATAAACGACTCCTGTCCTGTACTCAGCCTGTTCTATCATTCCAAAAAATTGGTAGAGGAATTTGAAAACCGATAAAAAAGCAGTAAATTATAATCGGCAATTACAATAATTACACTTTACCGATAGTATGAAATGGCTTGAAACTTTCTTATCACAACAAGAAGAATTAAACACAACACATGCGGAAATAATCAACAGAATTGAGATAAAAAAAACTCAACTTGATAAAATACGGCCAATACCAAGCTATTTATTAAACAAACTAAAAGAGCAAATCCATATCGAATGGTCATATAACTCCAATGCCATTGAGGGGAATACCTTAACACTTTCAGAAACGCGACTCGTACTCGAACAAGGAATGACTGTAAAAGGGAAATCCTTCAAAGAACATTTAGAAATAAGTAATCATCACGATGCTATAGAGTATGTAACCCAACTAGCCGCCAAAAATGAAGCGCTTTCTAATTATTCGATTCGATCAATTCACGAATTAGTGTTATTAAAAATTGATAAAGAATTTGCAGGTACGTATAGAACAGGGTCAGTAAGAATAACTGGAGCGAAATTTCAGCCGCCAGAAGCACATGAGATTCAGGCATTAATGACTGAGTTACTCGATTTTATTGAGGATAATACTAATCAGTTATCAACTTTATTATTGTCTACTCTTTTGCATCATCGATTTGTTTGGATTCATCCTTTTTTTGATGGAAATGGTCGAACGGGAAGACTTTTGCTCAATTTATTTTTGCTAAAAAACGGATTTCCACCCGCCGTAATCCTAAAAGCTGATCGTCAGAAATATTACACCGCTCTTCGAAAAGCTGATTCTGGTGATTATAGCAAACTCACATTATTGCTATTTCAGTCAATAGAACGAACCTTTGATTTATACTTAAGTGCTATCTCATCAGATTTTGGCTATTACAAGCCCATAGATGATATCGTTAAAGAAGAGTCTGTTCCATATGGGCAAGAATACATTAGTTTGCTTGCAAGAAAAGGGAAAATTAATGCCTATAAAGACAATGGAGTTTGGTTCACCACTAAAGAAGCTGTTAGTGAATATATTGTTGGGCGAAAACGAAAACGAACTGATTTGAAATATAAGTGCTAAGACTGTTTGGGTTTTAGAAGGATTACTTGTTTTTCCGCCTCTTTCATCAAATTTAATATAGCTTTTATAGAGCGCGAGCGTCCCTTAATCTAGCGCGAGCCTCCGCTCGTGCTTCGAAATTAAAGTTGTTTCATAATCGGACGCTCGCACCAGAATTGACCAGATTGATTCAGAATTTCAGTTCTTCACTTCTAGCATGGGTTCAAGTGATTTTGAAACACTTCCTCTAGTCATGCTAATCATAAAAATAAGAGATAAAATAGAACTTGAAAGCAATAAAACACTAAAGAACCTCGGATTTTGAGAATGTTGAAGCACAAATGCGCCAATCATAGGACCAATTGAACGAGCCATTGTTGTTACAAAAGCGATAATTCCATTCACACTTCCTAAGCCTAAATGCCCAAATTCTTGTTTTGCTAAAACTGCTCTTAATGGAGTTATTGCACCCAAACTAAAGCCAAATACAGTGGCAAAAAGAATAATCATCGCATCAAATTGATAAAAAAATGAGATGATGAGACTCAATGATTGAAAACCAACTAATAAAGCAAAGGCATGATATCCACTTGAAAACTTGTGAATCTTAGTTACAAACAAACGAGCAGGTAATGACATAAATCCCACTAATCCCAAAACGTACGCACCGAATTGAGCTGATTTACCACCTTTCATCAACCATAAAACTCCAAGAACTAAAATCGTAGCTGTGGCAAATGTGTTTAAAAATATGGCTGTTAAAAAACGCAAAACATCCGCTTTAAAAATCCAAGCAAATTGAGGTTTCATAGCAACAGTTGTTGTATTAGCGTGTTCAGAATGTGTTGCTACAAAATTTGATGGCGCAACGAGCAACAACATGATAATCGCATAGAACCAAATCACAAACTGATATCCGTACATTCGAACCATCCATTCGCCAAATGGAGCAAACACAACGCCGGAAACTCCTGCAATCATAGTTAAAAATGCAAATGATTTATCGTGTCTAAGTGGAAGTTCCGAAACGAGTTTTAGGGCAGGTTCATACAAAATCAGACTCATTACAAATCCGATTGAAAGCCAAATGGTGTAATATTGCCAAATTTCTGTCACTAAAGGCAAAAGCGCTAAAAGTAAGGGCGCCAATAAGGTTCCAATTCGAATAATGGGCTTTGGTCCAATTTTATCAAGAAGAAAACCAATAGGAATGGAAATAATTCCACAAAGAAAAAGCGCCGATGAAAATCCGCCAGAAATTATTGCTTCTGACCATCCAAGTTCATTTTTAAACGGAATAATGAGAACAGAAAATGAATAATATAGAATACCCCAAGTAAGAAATTGATTGATTGAAATAAGAAATAGTGTCGTTTTAGGCTTTTTCATGGAGCCAAAGATAGCGATTCTATAAATGGATTTTTTAGGCTTGAGGTCTAAAGTTTTTCTTAATTACCTTAGTTCTGGATTAGGATTAGTGCATAATTTTAATCAAAATCTAGAATAAACAATTCGAACTTCATTTGCTTATGTAGCATAAGCGGACGCTTGCTATAGAGCTAGAATTTAAAACACAAGAAGCACAAGCGGACGCTTGCACTAGAGCTAAAGCACAAGCGGACGCTTGCGCTAGTGCTAAAGGGTGAAGGAAAGAACAAAATGAGTGTCATCAATGCGGTAAGAAATAAACTCATTTTACGTGTATTTGCCTGCGTAAAAGAAAATCGATTATTTGAAAAAAAAATCGAATATTCGCTTGCATAAACCAAAGAAATCATCCTGGGCTGCGACCCAGTATCTATGCCTTGTAAAGAAATAAATTATGAGTTTGATTTCTGCACACGCACAGATTTGGGTTTTTGTTTTCAGTGCTGAGTTATATGATATTGAGTTGATGATGGGTATGGCCGAGATTCCGTTTTTCGCTTCGCAGCGCTTTGAGAGTGTCAACGATAACGAAGGTACTTCGAAGCCAAATGACAGAACGTTTTAGAGTTGTGCAACTAACGCTTTCGCAGGTATCTCGGAATCATTGTCATCCTGGGCTGCGACCCAGAATCTCTGCCTAGTGAAGAATTGAGCTTTACTTAAATTTCGAGTTATTGATTAAGCAATGACTCGTGCCGAGATACTAGCTTTCGCTAGTATAACTTTAGCCCTTTAATCAAAAAGAAAACTTAATTTGTGCTAACACATTTCTTGTTGCTTGTGGATAGTAGAAATTCTCCGTAATCGTCTCTCCACCAGAGATATACGAATACGTGTAACCTCTTGGTGCATAAAGTTCATTGAACAGATTATTCACTAAAACACTTAGCTGAACTTTTGATTTCGAAGTAAATTCCAAATCAAAGCCGAAACGTAAATCGTTAACAAAATAAGATGGAATGGATTTCGCATCAGACCCTGAATTATCCAAAAATTGCTTACCAACATAGCGACCAAACCAATCTGCGGAAAATTGATTCTTTGTAAAAGAAAGTGATGTATTCCAAATGATTTCTGGAGATTGCGAAAGAGGCGTATTCGAAAACATGCTAACTTCTTGTTGAGGCAAATCATTCACATAATCTAAATCGTAATTATCCATGTATTGATTCACTCGTTCTGCACGGTTTCTTGAAAGTGTTAATGCTGTGTTTAGAGTCAAACTTTCCATCAACTTTCCTTGAACCATTAATTCGATTCCTGAGCGATAACTATTTGCCACATTTTGCCTTATATATTCACCCACATCATTAATAGCACCCGTTTCTAACAACTGATTTTTGTAATCCATAAAATAGGCGACGACTTCAAATTGCCAGTTTTCGAGTCCTATTTGATAACCAGCTTCCCAATCGTACAATGTTTCATGTTGTGGGCGATTACTGAATAAGGAATTCGTGTATTCATTTCGAGTTGCTTCTTTATTTCCAACGCTAAATGAAGCAAATGCTCGCTGATTTTTAGTTGGATGCCAAGTTAGGCCAACTTTCGGATTCACAAATATCAAAGAATCTCTTAAATCTGCTGGCGCAATTACATCCCCAGTAACTCGTGTAAATCCTTCAAAACGATACACTATACTTCGAAATTGAAGATCGGCATAGGCTGTAAAATTGCCAAATTCTTGAATCCATTTTGTATAAACCGTTGCATCCGATTTTTTACCCGTGTTATCATAGAATCGATTTCTGATTGGTGTTCCTTGCATGTATTCAGCCCAAATGACTTCCCCAAAATGATCTCCTATGTAATTATTTGCCGCTCCACCAGCTAAAATTCTCATTCCAGAAATCGGAGTCCATTCTGTACCAAATGTGATTCCATAAAAATCATTATCTAACCATAATCTTCTAATTAAATCGGTTTCGGTAAGTTGATTTCCATTTACTGTTATTGGATTCAATTGGTAGTTTTCCATATTTCCCTGAGTGACAAACGTCTCATAATAACCGCTTCCTTTGGTGTAATGCAAGGACACGTTGGCATTCAACACATCTGAAACTTTTTTGCTGTAATGAACTTGATAATGATTTTGGGTGTAATTATCCGTTTCATTGTCATACGTGTAGAAATTATATTGCCTACCTGCAGTTTGAAGATTTGTGATATCGGTAGAACTTAGTCCCCATCCATTTCTATCAATGTAGGTTTGAAGATCGTCCTTGTTGCCAAAAACGAGTGCCTCTGGAGTTCCATACCATGCTTGATACGTTTTTTCGCTTCCTGAAAACACGTTCACTTTTAATAATTGATTTTTCCCGTTCCAAGTTGCATTTAGGAAATAGGATTCTAAATCACTTTTTGCACGATCAATGTATCCATCAGACTGAATTTTTGATAAACGCCCATCAAAAGCCCAACCGTTTTTGAGTAAACCCGTTCCAAATTCTGTGCTAAATTTCTGCGTATTAAACGAACCATACGAAGTACTTACATTTGCAAAAGGTTCTGCGTTTAAACTATTGGTAGCCATGTTGATACTTGCGCCAAATGCAGCTGACCCGTTTGTAGAAGTTCCAACTCCACGTTGAATCTGAATACTTTCGACCGAAGAACTAAAATCTGGCATATTTACCCACCAAACTCCGTGAGATTCGGCATCATTTACTGGAATTCCGTTGATGGTTACGTTGATACGAGCTTGATCTACGCCACGAATTGACATATACGTGTAGCCAACTCCTGCACCAGCATCTGAACTTGAGAGAATTGATGGAGTCATTTGAATTAAATAGGGTAAATCTTGCCCTAAGTTTACTCGCTCAATATCTTCTGACTTAAGCGTTTTGAAAGCCATTGGAGTTGAGGCATCTACGCGTTGTGCATTTACGATTATGTCTTCACTTAGAATGGATTCGGAGAATAAATAGATTTCGCCAAGATTTGGTTTCGTTGAAGATAGGGCTTGTTTTTTACTCGAATAACCTACAAATGAAATTAAAATTTCTTTGTTTTTTGATGATGTTTTTATTTCAAAATAGCCGAATTCATCGGTTTGTGTACCAATTTGAGAGTTTAGAATTTGGATGCTTGCGCCTTGTAATGGTTTTTTTGTCTGCGCATCTAGGACTCGACCTTTTATCTGGGCTTGTAGGGTTGATGTGAGACTTAGGAATAAGATGAGGAAAAGAAAAATGTATTTTGATGTGTTCTTTGCCTTGTTTCGGTATAGATTGAAATCTCTTATTTGGTGCTTACTTTTTACTTGAGCTTGATTTTGGTGGTGAAATCCCCCAAGCCCCCTTTCTTGTTCGGCTTTTCTTGTAAGTTCGGTTTTTGGCAAAAGGGGGAGTTTTTTTTCTTCGTTCTGCTTTGATATGTAGTTTTTTACATCGAACTTGCTTTGGCAGGGATTCTGACTTTCGTCAGAATGACGTTGTGTTTTAAGAGTTTTTTGATTGTTTAAATAGTTTTTCATAGACCAATTTGATTTTATTTTTTCATAAAACCAGACGGTGCGTGGGGTGTGGAGAGCCGGTAAATCTTTATAAACTTATTCCGGTGGTTTCCTACGCCAGCATTACCTGGATCAGGTTAAAGGGTATTATCTCAGCCTCCAGGAAAATTGGAAGCACCCCTACCATCCGAATTCGGATAGGCACCTCAAATATCTATAAACTTTAAAACAGATGCAATAATTGTTTTTGGATACTATGCTTCAAAAAAAGCCCCAATAGCTTAAGCTTTGAAAGCTATTTTCTTTTATATGATTCGTGTAGTTTTATCCATTCTTCAATAAATAACTTATTATGCTTTTCCATCAACTCGTAGAACGCTTGCATTTCTTTCATTCTGTCTTTTAAAAACTCTGCTGAATTTGCTGCTTCTGCTTCAACTATGAACTTTTCTGCAATTTGCTTATTCCGTTTCATAGAACTCACATAATTCCTGAACGCTCCACCAAACATATCATCCGAAGCACGGTAAAAATCTTTTCTGTCGCCAGGTACCCAAACGCGTTCAATAAGCTGATGATCTTTTAAACGTCGTGTGATTTGGGAAACCGGGCCTTTACTCATTTCAAGTTTTTCTGAAATCTCATCTAATGACAATGGTTCTTCAGAAATAAGTAATAAAGCAACAATTTTACCCATCAATGAACTATATCCTAAGTTCTGATAGGCTTCGGCAAAGGTTGTTATAATTTCACGTTGTAAACGTTCATCACTCATACGACACAAATTTTAGTATTTGAAAAGTATCAAATGTAAACAATTTTCTGCTAGTCATTGTTTTTTTTGTACTTGCTTGTTTTAATGTTTGGGTTAGCTTCAAAAGCACTAGGTAGTTACATTTTACTTTCTTGGTTTTATGAAAATCACGCTATGCTAAAAGGTGGATTAGTTTTCGAACTCACAAGTTGACCGAGATCCTGTGTCGGGGCACAGGATGACTGTAGCGTTCTTTTGTCCCTTAGGTTTGACCCTGAATCATCGCCTAGAGACGATAGAAGTACGGGTCTGCGCATTATGCATAGTTAAAAAACAATGATTTAGACTTAAATCCTGTGTCGGGGCACAGGATGACTATAGCATTCTTTTGTCATGCTGGGCTTGACCCAGAATCCTCGTCAAGAGAAGTAAGAAATACATGCCATTACATTAAGCATAGCACATAAAAAACAATGGGCTAGGCTGGGATCCTGAATCAAGTTCAGGATGACCGTAAGGTTTTGACTAGTTGGTTAATTTGAAAACAAAACCAGAAATCGCATTCAAAAAAAGGCGTAAGAGAAATTCTCTACGCCTTTTATATTCAATACCTTGTTTTAAATCTTAGTTGCTATTACCAGCAGAAGTCTGATTTTGAGTATTATTTTTATTTTCTTGATGATTAGGAATTTCAGGAACTACAATTTCAGGGTCTAACTTAACTGCTTGTGCCCAATACATTTTGGCTTTAGGAATGTTTTTCATCACGTAATAAATACTTCCTTTTAGCGCAAGAGCATCGGCTGTTTCCAACGTTAACAAAGAACGATTTACAGCTTCTAAAGCTGCGTCGTATTCTTTTTTGAAAAATGCATCCTGAGCTTTTCTAAAATCACGCATAATTTGGCGCATTTCAACTGCGAACAACTCTCTATCATAACGAAGCGTTTTAGATGCTGGAGTTCCTTTCAATTCTAAATAGAAAGGTTCGTCCAAATTCAAGGGTACATTTATATTTGTGCTTTTATTTCCATAAGAAATGACCATATCTCTTTGTTTTGGATCTGGTTTTTCCTCATAAACTTTTTCATCGAACAAATTGCGTTTTGGTGACGCAACTTCCTCTTTAATAGTTTCTGTTGGAGACGTCGTTACTGGATCGCCTTTTGATGATTCTTGCATTGTTGTTGGATTTCCAACAGTTGGCGCTGGTTTCTGAACTTCTTTACTGCCACTACAAGCAACTGCCGTGAGTAAAAGAAAGCCAAAAATCCATTTTTTAGAATCTGAATGTTGCACTGATACCATAACCAATCGGATCTAATTTTGTGTTTATAAATAGGTTTTTCTCAATAATCTGAGGATTGTTCAATAAGTAATTCATCGTGAAAGAAATACCGATATTATAACTTACGTTTACATTTATACCTGTCGAAATAGAAAAAATATTATCTTCAGGAATTGGGAAATACATGCTTGACTGTAAAAACAAATCAACCCAATAATCATTAATTTCACTTCTTTTCTTCAAAAACGAATACGATCCATAAACACCTACCTCAAAATAAGTATTCTTAATAGAAACATAATTGGAGTCACTTGTTGCATTTTTTGAACTAATCTGATGAATACCACCAATTACTCCAAAATTACCTCTAAATGAATCATCTGTGGGTTGTTTATAGATTAAGCGAAGTGCATAATTTGTAAATGTAACACCATTAACTAATGTTGAATCGTTATTATTATTGGTCATATATGTTTCTGCACTAAAAGCGTTTATTCCGGCAGAAGAGATATACTCGCGCCCAAGTGTTAATTGTGTTTTCTTTAAAATTTCACGAGAAAGCAAACTTGTTGACCAAACGACATCTCTATTAGCCGATTTTAACACTCTCAAGTTCAAAATGAAACCAAATTTTTCGTCGTAACGGACGGAGCCTTCAAGGAAAGCATCAAGTGAATATTTTTCAGCTAATTCATTGAACCATTTCACTTCATCGTTATTGGTTCTGAATGTGTTAGAAACCACTAAGCTACTATCTGTTCCAACAACTATTAAATGAGGCCGAGCTAATGCTTCTGGAATTCCAACTAATCTCATCGCTGAAGTGTTCACTAATAGTTGATCAATTCTTCCTTTTAATAAATCGTAGGTCTCCCTTTTGATAACTTTTTTATCGTAGCTTAAATCAAAGAAAGCTACGCGTTTAATGTTTGATGGCAAGGTTTCTAAATCAAGCGCAAGCTTTTCGATTAAAATCTGAATTTCAGCGAACTGAAGTGCTGTTTCGTCATCAGCATAATAATTTTGAGCTTTTGAATTACTTGGCGTAAGAAAGAAACTTACAGTACATAGGATTAGAAAAAGTTTAAACAGTTTCATGGCTTACATTCCTTTCTTTTTTCTGTTGTTGGAACGTATTGCAGCTAATACATCCTTCCTTGCTTCTTCAACTGACTCTGGTTCAGGATCAGATAGTGAATCAATTTGTGAGCGAACAATCATACGCTCTCTTGAAGCATATATCGACATCATTTTATCTACTATTTCAGGTTCTGCACCAAACATGGCTAATACAATAGTTTTACGATCAATTCCTTGTAGTGATTTAATAAGTAGGGAATCATCTAGTGATGGAATATCACTAAAGGTGACAAACATACTTCTAACTTTAGTTGCTAAATCAAGATCACTCATGGCAATTTTATCCAAATAAACATCTTGTTCTTCGGCAGGTAAGTTGTCAATAACATCAATTACTCGTTGAACACCATCGGCAACTACAAATTTCATGTTCACAATTTCGAGTGCTTTTTGTGCAAAATGAGTTGCTATTTGTTTATAGGTTGATATTGGTAGTGTACCAATTCGACCCATTTTTACTAAAATGGCCATTTGCTCTTCTTCGTCAAAGGTTCGAAGCGATTTGTTAGCACGCTCAGGGTGTAATTGAGCCATTGCAATTGCAATCATATCAATCTGTTCATTTTTAAACAGGTGCATTAATTGTGAATCGGTTAATTGATCCATAAAGTTAAAGATATCACCGTAATGCCCATTTATATTAGCCCCACCTAATTGAGCTTTAACTTGATAAGCAAAACTACGGGCAAATTTATATCGTGCTGCTTCTGGTAAAGATGGCAAATCTTCCAATAACTGTTCAACAATGTGGTGATTTTCTTCCCCTATAACAGGCTTGAGGGAACTTAATAAACCAGGATTTACACTTAAAATACTGTTAGCTGCCTTTAGAGGTCCATTATCAACATCACTTTCTATCATCTCAACAAGAACTTCACCAACTGCCGCTGTATTACTAATTACTTGAATAGTTAAATAAGATTTGTCGCTCTCGTAACGCATTTGAGACTCAACAGTCGGAATTTCTTCGACTTGTTCAACTACTTTTTCTTCCATTTTTTGATTTTTAATCTCATCTAAAGATTTAGTTATAGACGATAAATCAATTTCAGGCATTTCAACTTTTGTTTTCTGATTTCGAGTTGCCAACAAATAAACTAAAAGAAGTAAGTTTACTAACATAAATCCCATTAGAATGAGAATTACTGGACTCGTAAACCATTCATTTAATTGATCGCCAGCTGAATTACCCACCCCTTTTTCAATTCTTGAGATGATTACACTGTCTGTTCTAGAAATTCTGCTTTGAGAGTCACTATTGCGTTCATTCAAACTTTTTTGTGAAGTTGAGTTATCTTCTCCAGAATCTGACTTCATTGAGGCTACAATGGCAGCTGAATCTACAGTTGTAAATTCACCATTAGGACCCGAACCCATTTTATTTTTCTTGCTGTTTGGAAACTTTCTGGATTCTATAATAATTTGATCCCCTCTAAATTGATTCAATTTACCAACAGAACGTATTAAAGCGCTAACAAAATCAACATCGTTTTGACCATAAGAATCATCCAAAACTACATTTACTAGAATTGTACTAATCTCATGTACTTTTTTGAATTTCGTTCCTCTTTCCGCTAATGAATCTTTAATAGTTGTCGTTTTAGTTCCATACTCTTCGGGAACAAACGGAAGACCAGGCATAGCTTCAAGACCATCAACTTGAACATCAATTTGACCCTTAGCTTCTAGTGCTGTATATGTTCTTTTGGAATCAATCGGAACAAAAACCTCTTTCAAATTGATTTTAACATCAATTAAAAAGCTTTCTTTGGGAAAATAATCGCCCAATGCAGTTCTGATTGGAATCTCAAATTGTCTTTCTAATTTCGATAGATCATCATCCGTTATCATAGACGCAAATGGTTCTCTAGTAAAGGTCTGAATCTGAGAATAGCTTAGACCAACAAACTGGAAAACCAGAAGTATAAGTGAAATCGTATATTTCTTCATAAAACTAAAATCATAAGTGAAAAGCCCTTCAGGCATCTGAATTAGTTTGAGTGCTAATAGCAGATTAATTGAATCGGAATAAATGTGAATAGATTCTAATAACCTTGTTATGTAGCTCTATCGACATTTACCTGTTTTCGAGACACATTAACACAAATTGTGCCAAAGTGTTTCGTTAAAAAGTTTTTACCTTAACAAACTGCCCCTATTTGTAAAAAACAAGCATTTTTTATCCCAGCAACGCAAGAGGACATCTATTTTTGCGCAAAATACACACTTTTTTTTATTGAATTTATAGAATGAGGCTAGTTATCAACATATTATCCACAAATATTTTCCGTTTAGTAGCTTTTAACTATTTTTATCCAATTCTCTCCATTTTTGTGCATCAAAATCTCTCTTCTACAAGTTCGCTACTAAACCTCATTTTTGAAGATAGATTACCTTCATTATCATGAATTCTTGCTTATTTATCAATACTGAATGTAAAGAATAGGGCGAAAAAAAAATCTATTTAGTAATCAATCTCTTCATTTCTGCACAACTCAAGTTTATTTGAAAGGCAAGATTTTCTTTTTTTTGACATAAATTTACTCAGCGAATTCTAAAAAGTAGTTTTCGGTAAAATAATCAACGATTTATCACAAATTGAAAGAAAAAACCGTGAAATTTAAGTCTTTTTTGCTGTCTCAACACTTGAACCCTGAAAACGATTCATAAATCAGCTTTCAAAAACTAATTTAATCGAGCAATTGCCTGAGTATGCAATTGAGCTATTTCATTTTTATCAATTAAATAGTGCTTGTTACAATATTGACACACTAATTCTTGATTTTCTTCTTTCATTTCACCAAGTTCTTCAGCTTTTAGCATAGATAAGGCATCAATGAATCGATCTTTGGTACATCTGCAAAAAAAGTGAACCAGTGTTCTATCAATCTCGCGGACTTTAACATCGCCCATGGCATTCACCATGATATCATCAATATATAAACCTCTTTCTAAAAGTAAACCAAGTGGTGGAAACTTTAGAATTTGTGATTGAATATGCTCTAATTCGGTTGGCTCAGAGCCTGGCATTGCTTGTACCAACAAGCCCGCTGCATAACTAACACTTCCATCATCAGCTAACTGCACATCAAGAGCAATCATTGATGGAATTTGCTCTGACTGTTCTATATAATGAGCTATGTCACCCGTTATGGTTCCATCTTTTAGTTCTGTAATTCCTGAAACGGGCTTTGCTTCATGATATAAATTTTTTGTAAAACGAAGTACACCCGCTCCAACAGCATCTGAAAGTGTTTCTCCTTTTTCAACATCAATCATAGCATCAGGATTTTGTACAAAACCTCTCACTTCACCAACATAATTTGCTTCGGCAGTTATGGTTCCAATTCTTCCATCACCTTCAATTGTTAGGCGTACACGTTCTTCACCTTTTAATTGAGCAGCTAAAATTGCTGCGCCTGTTAAGGTTCTTCCTAACAAAACGGTTGCTACAGGAGACAAATGATGATTTTTCCTAGCTGTTTCAATTAATTCTGTGGTTTTAACTACAGTAATGCGAATTGTTTTATCTAAACTAATACCTTTTACAAAACGGTCTTTCCAAAAAAATTCTTCTTTATTCATGAGATTCCTTTAATGTTTAAGTATCAAAAAATACGGGTAATTTGAACAATTTACTCAATTGATCATAAACCTGCTTTATGTAAAGAATTGTTACAAAATGAATTCTTCTTGAAAATCGTTTTATCCAAAATTCACCCATCTAAATAAATCTATTTCTCTTAATTAGGCAAATTCTTTAATTTTGTAGCATTTAATTACGGAGAATTGAGTTACAATACCATCATAAAGTTTATCAATCACTTACATTCACTTTTAGTATTATTAGATAAATAAAAAGCTTTTTCATTTAAAGTTACCCATGAAAAGAAAATTTTTGATGGTTTCTCACACCATTATTGCGTCGTTTATTATGCCTGTAACACTTATGTTTTTAATAACAGGTTCTCTATATACGTGGGGCATAAAAGGAGATACTATTCAAGCAACCTATACCTTTACAATTAATGAAGCATCAGCTCCGAGTACAGATTCCGAATTATTAAGCACATTAATTAATCACTTAGTAAAGAATAAAATGCCTATCCCTTCAGGTGAACCCCGTTTCAGACCTGGTAAAACTGGAAATTCGATTAGTTGGTCTGGCTCAAATGCTGAAATTAGTTTTTCTGTTTCTGAAAATTTAGAAGCAAAATTGGACTTAAAAGAATCGACGTTTTATAGACGATTTGTGCAGCTACACAAAGCAAAAGGCGGCGAAGGTTTCAAATATTACGCAATGGTTTTAGCTAGTGGTTTAGTTTTATTACTTTTTTCGGGATATGGAATGGCGCTTCAATTAAAACAGTATCGCAAATTAGCAATCAACACTACTATTTTTGGATTCGTTTTTTTCGTTTTGATGGTTTTCTTGAATTAAGAACTATAAACGCCAATAGAACATTTTTAGCTAGTAAATACAATAACTTAAGCTAATATTATATATTAGCAATGAATCTATTGTTAATATATAACTTACTGGCCTTTTTTTCTATTGATGGATTCGGGTTAAAACTAAATACAAATCGAGTTAATCAAAAAACTGGCATAACTTCTTTTTCGTTCAATATCTGAGGAAGATCATGAAGTAATCCATTGGTTTTGGAACTGGCTTTTTGATTACTGGATCTGTTTCTTCTTCGTTACCTATTGATAAGGTAGTTTTGTTTGATTCGACTGATTTTTTTGAGGTCTTTTCGAATTGTGTAAACCTATGAAATGGTTTGATGAATAGTTGTCTAAATATGCGAAAAATGATGGAAAAAATATTGTAAGTGTAATAATATCAAATGACAATGAAGTTGTTTATAGTCTGTTGAAATGAATTATTTTCGAATAAGTATTTTTGTTATTAAGTCTAAATAAAGTGGGCTCAATACAAATATCGCATTTAGAAAATTAAATAATTAAATTGCTATAAATATAATGTATAGTAGCATTCAAACAGCTCAATGATTTGAAATTGTAAACTGTTGACTAATTAATGACGAGAAAAAAATAAAAATAAAAAAAACTGACAAAGAAGAACGGAATACCGCTGCTATTGAACGGGATTTTAATAAAGCTTTTTGTTTATTGATTAGTAAAAAGCTGAAAGATAGCACAGAGAACTTTTTGCACATCATTATTACAAGACTATCAAGTCGGACAAATCAAGAGTTTAAATTTGTTGCTAATTCAGAGGATGATTACAAAACTGCTATTAAGCTTTTTACCAAGATCAGCAAAAAAGAACATGATCATATACTGTCCTACGAAATACGTGGTTAAGCTAAGGTTAAACTCGGAAATAATAAAGCTGCGCTTAAGGATTTATCCAAAGCCATTGATCTCAATGCTGAATATCCCATGGTCTACTATAATAGAGCAAGTATGAAAGCAAACTTAGGGGATTATGAGGGTGCGTTGCAGGATGCTAATAAAGCTATCGAAATCTATCCTGAATTTACTATTGCGTATTATAATCGAGCCGTTTACAGAAAAGCCTTAAATAATAAAAAAGGGGCGATTGAGGATTATTCCAGAGCGATAGAACTACGACCGAATGATACAAAGGCATTCATAAATCGAGGAAACGTATTCTCTGAGTTAGAAGATTATAATAGGGCCATAGAAGATTTTTCATAAGCAATTGAAATTAATCCAAATGAAACTTTTGCCTACCGAAAGCGAGGAGATGCAAAATACTTATTAAACGATTATCAGGGAGTTATTGATGACTATACTAAGATAATAGAACTAAACCCTGAGAGTAGTTTAGGATTTTATGGACGAGGTTCAGTAAAAATTGAAATGGACGATCAGAAAGGAGCAATCGAAGACTTAACAAAAAGCATTGATTTAGATTCTGAGGTGAATAGGGCCTTTTTTTGTCGAGCTCATGCTAAACAAGAGTTAAAAGATTATAAAGGAGCGATAGAAGATTACTCAAAGGTGTTAGAAATGTATCCTGAAGATGAAATGTCATTATACAGTCGGGGAGAGGCAAAAACTGAAAACAACGATTTTTTAGGGGCAATTGAAGATTTTACTAAACTCATTGAAATGTATAATAAGGATGAGACATATTATTTGAAGCGTGGAAATGTTAAAGATAAGTTAGGAGATTTCAAGGGCGCTATTGAGGACTTTTCTAAGGCAATAAAATTCGATCCAAAGTCTGTTGAAGCCTATTGGCGTCGTGGAAATAGTAAAAAAGGATTCATGATTACAGTGGTGCACAGAGTGATTTAAAACGAGCAACAGAATTGGGAGCTAAGCAAGAAATGAAAAACAATTGATATAAGAAAAAATAAAAAGACTGAGAAAACAGTAACGCAAATTTAGTACTCAACTTTAGGACCTGAAGAAGAAGTTAATAGTTTGATTAGATATGTTGAACTGAGTTGAATCGATTTGTGCATATTTTTGGCATAATTGGGTAATTTTCATTGCTGGGTTGTCCGTTTTAAGTAATTGAGTAACCTCAAACAGAATGATCTGAAAACAAGTTTACACTTGTATTTAATATAATAGACGAAGAGCTCATAGACCACGAAGGGTGCCATGTATTCAAAAACATATTGGCTGTTTTAAAAGGTATAATGCAATGACTTCGACTATTGAGATTTTCCATAATGAGGAAGAAAATTGGCAAAAAATTTAAAGTCAACCTAACATTTGATAAAAAAATGTTTTATGTTCAACTTCAACCAAGTTTCGGCTTAAATATATTAAACGCAAGAAAAACTTAGTAAACAAACATATTTTCTAGTTTTAAGAGATTAAACATCTATAATTATAATGAAAGAAAATCTAAACGAAGAAGAAATACTCGATTTTGTCGGAATTGACGATAGGCTGAAAAGAGTTTGTGTTAAAGGTTATAAAGATAACTTTGAAGCAACTTATTATCGTGGGCAGTGGTTAATTATCTATCCTGATTTTGAAGATTTAATGGACAACTTTATTCAAATGAAAGATAAAGAAAGAGCAAAAAAATATTCGGATTTTGCACGAGAAACGATTTTATCATCCTCAAACTAGTTAAATAACAGATACTCAATTATTTTAAGTCCCATTTAATATGGGTTATATTTATCGTTGTAAATTTACTTTGTAATCCAATTTTCGGAATAGAAGAAATTTTTATTGTATGATTAGAAATATTGAATTAATTAGGGCGTATTTCTGCATAATGCATAAAAACCAGGGTTCGGGTTAAGTGAAAAGAAGTAATTGGCTTTTATCACTGATAATTCTGTTCTAGTTTCTTCGATATCGAGTTTAATACTAGGCTTTTAGGGTAAAAACGAAATTGCTACTAATGATACCATGTTATTTATAGTTTTTAAAACCACACACTCGACAGAATAAAAGTTATAAAGCATTAGTACATATCATTTTTAGAAGTGGAATATTTCTAACAAATAAAAGAGCAAATTGGATTTTTATCTCTTTTTGAATAACTTGAGAAGACTTTCTAAGAAAAATCTATTTTTCATATTTTGGGATTTAGAGTTAGTTATAATTTCATTAAAACAGTTTAGTATTTAACACATAAGTAAAACCATGGAAGAACTATATCGAAACCTCCTTGAATCGTCGAGTTTAAGCGCATTAGAATTTTGGATTATTATTTTCTTATTCTTTTTACTCGCTATTAAATTAATTTCATCATTTATTGAACGTAGAAAAGTTAAACCTACTATTCAAACAATCGTTAATATTCCGAAACCAAAGAGCCCATTGGAAACTGTAACTATTGAAAAAACACCAAAAGCAATTGAGCCTATTAAACCCGAAAATGAAACTATTCCTCCGAGAGAACCACAAAAAATCAATACTATTAGAATAGAAGACTCTCCAAGCATTGTTAAAAAAGACAAACAGGAAACTATTCCATTAAAAGAAGCTGCAGTAATAAATACTAAAACAGAAGTTCTACATAAGAAGACCACAACTAAACCAAAAGAAAACTTGCCTATAGCTGAAGTTGAACCTCAAATCCAAAAGGAAGAAACTCTTTTTGTCAATTACACTTGTTCCCAAAATGAACAACTAGATTTCTACCCAATTTTCAGATGTCCCCAAAAGAATACTGTGGTAAGGTCATATCGTATTGGAACCACAAAACGTAGAGGTTTCAAAGATGAAGTATTTCAAAAAGCAATACAAGAAATTTTTGGAGAGTATTTTTTCATTTAAGGCGAACTTAGAATTAACACGGGTAAAGATACAAGACCATTTGAGCCAGACATTGCAATGGTTGATAATAAAAACAAGAGTTTACGAATAGATATTGAAATTGATGAGCCTTATGCTGGTATTACAAGACAAACTACACACAGTAAAGGCGAAGATACAATGCGAGATATTTATTTTGTTGATAGAGGCTGGATTGTAATACGATTTTCAGAATACCAAGTTCATACTTTTGAAAAAGAATGTTTGCGGTTTATTTCTGATATAATTGGATCTATATCTTCAACTTTTAAAACTCCAGCACAATTGGTAGCATGTAAACCTGTTCAAAATGAAGACTTATGGGATATTGTCCAAGCTCAAAAATGGGAAAAGGATAACTATCGTGAAAAATATTTAAACCATGTGTTCAAAGAAATTGTAGAAAAAAAAGAAACAACAGAAAGAGACTTAAATGCTAATGAACAGAAAGAGGAGAAATTAGTAAAGCCAACAGAAATCGGAATTCTCGATACAAAAGCGGTTAAAGGATTCAATATTATTATTGCTCATCAAAGAGATAAAAGAGTAAAGTTTTATCCAGAGCCACACATTTATACAATTGATAATACTCCTGCCCCATAAGCCAGCACAATTGTATCTAAGTTTTTTCCAAAATTTGATTCATATGGTATGGCAAGTAGATTAAGCCCAAGCAATCCTCTTTTTGGACTTCCTGTTCATGAAATTGTTAAATTTTGGGACGACCGAGGAAAGGAAGCAGCTCAGAAAGGAACATTCCTCCATGAACAAATTGAGAAATATTATTTAGGGGAAACGCCAGTGAAAACAGATGAATTTCATCTATTTGAACAATTTGTTTCAGAACACCGCAATATAAAGCCATACAGTAGCGAATGGAGAGTTTTTGACGAAGAATTTCACATTGCAGGTACTATTGACTTAATTGCTAAAAATGAACATGGTTACGACATATTTGATTGGAAAAGAAGTAAAAAAGTCATTTACACATTTACTGGTAAGCCAATTACGGATGATGGATGGGGTAACGTTGGGATAGGTAGTCTCAAAGACATAAATGATACTAGTTACAACCAATACTGCTTGCAACAAAGTTTATATAGGTACATTTTAGAAAAGAATTATAATCTTACAATATCAAACATGTACTTGGTAATTTTATATCCCGATTATAATCAATATTATAAAGTTCCAGTCCCATACCTAAAAGACAAAGTCGTTTACATTCTAAAAACACTCTGATTAAAAAAAGTCATTTTATCAATCTCATATTTGATATATATATTTTGAGTATGTTTTCTTTGTGTAGAATTTCTATATGATCTGAAAACTGAAGAATGCTGAATAAGAGGTTTTACTTAACTCATTGAAGAATTAGTTATTAGTTTGATCCGAAATATTGAACTGAGATGGATTAGTACCAGATTGCTTATCAAAGCCATATTGAGAACTTGGGTAAATTGTGTTGTCCATCTGCTAAGCCAAGAAACGTTTTGAAGACAATCAATTTGCATAGTTGCAAACATAGGTACATTGCTAAGTGATTGTAGTTAGGGCTTACTCAGATTGCATATAAATAGTGTAAAAACAGCAGGATATCTTCCGTTTTATCTTGATTATATGCAAGGTTTTTTGTACATTTATTCAAAATACTTTGCATATGGTACATTACGATTCTCAGTTTCAATCTTTTATCGATGAGTTTTCTAACCTGACTCAGCTTCAACTCGATCCTCAAAATCGTTGGATTCAACTCAGCTCTATTCTTCCATGGGACAGAATGGTACAAATTTATCAAAAAAAATTCAGTTCAACGATGGGGGCCAAATCCATCAACCCTCGCTGTGTTATTGGAGCCTTTATCATTAAGCATAAGCTCGGACTTTCTGATGTAGAGACGCTGCAGACCATTAGCGAAAATCCCTATATGCAATTTTTCCTCGGTCAGCACAATTTTAACCCGAAGCCGCTATTTTCTCCTACCTTATTTGTGGATATTCGTAAAAAACTAGGCTCAGAAACCTTTGATGTATTCAACCAGATGTTGCATGAGTTAGTTAAAGAGCAAGATTCTTCCCCGTCTACCTTGGCAACTCAGAGCCAAGCCGCTGAACAGCCTAAACCCAAAGGGCATCTCAAGATTGATGCCACGGTTGCTGACCAGTACATCAGCTATCCAACCGATTTGAGATTAGTCAATGAAGTCCGAGAAAAAACAGAGGTCATGGTAGATGAACTCTTCGACTTGCTCAGAGCGGAATATCCCGTCAAACCTCGTACCTACCGCAGACAAGCCCACAAACGCTATTTAGCCATAGCCAAACAGAAAAAACCATCAACATCAGCCAAACGTATGGCTTTGCGGTATTTGTTGAATTGTGTGGAGCGCAATTTGGGCTACATCAACACCATGCTCGATAAGCGTGCAAATCGGTTTGCCTTGTCAGCCGCTACCCAGCGTGAACTATGGATCGTTACTCATTTATACCAACAACATCGCCATATGTACCAAACCCAAACCCATCAACATGATGACCAGATTGTTAGCATTAGCCAGCCTCATGTACGCCCAATTGTTCGTGGTAAGGCCGGAAAAGGCGTTGAATTTGGTGCTAAATTAAGCTTGTCACTAATGGATGAGATACTTTTTGAAGACAAAGTGAGCTGGGATAATTTTAATGAATCGAACCGATTACAAGCTCAAGCCGAAACCTATCAACTCCTTAATGGATTCTATCCTGAATTAATTCAGTGCGATAAAATTTACCATACTAACGCCAATCGGTCGTTTTGCAAAGAAAACAATATACGCCTCACCGCAGCAGAAAAAGGCCCCAAGAAGGCGCTAAAAACTTATGAAAAACGTAAAAAAAGAAAAGAATACAACGAACGAAATCACATTGAAGGTCGTATAGGAAACGCAAAACAAGCCTTATCTTTAAATGAAATTAAAGCAAAACTTAAAGTAACATCGGAAGCATAGATTGGCGCAACCATTTTTGTGTTAAATTTGACGCACTTCGCTAAAGCATATTATTCGACTTTTTGAGGAAGCCCTAGTTGTTGCCTTATCGAATGAAGCATACGACAAGAATAGCGTTGTAGTCATATTTACATTAAATAATAACAACTATTTACGCTTTAAAAAGCAACCTTAATTGCTTAATTCTATAGCTAATAATTTAAAGTCCGAAAGTTGTGTGAGTTTACTTATTTCAATTTCAAAAAACTACTTGCTAAATAGTTTTATATCGAAAAAGGATATCCTCATTTTTAATTGCGAATGCATCCGTCTATACCGTACATTGTAGCAAGATTTTAAGACTTTATACCCTATTTAAAAATATTGTCTTGTTGGTACGGGAGTGTGAAAGCCCCATACCTCTTCATGGTTAACAAAATAAATAGAATAATAATAATATGTCATTCCGATGGATCCTACAGGAGCTGGAGGAAGCAGACGCTGTGTCACCATTTGCTACATCCATTAATGTCAGTCCCACCTTGGCACGCCTGCTTGTCCTCCGAAATGTCTCCACTTTCGATAAAGCAAAACTCTTCTTTAGACCCGACTTAAGCCAACTTCACGATCCTTTTTTAATGAAGGATATGGACAAGGCAGCAAAACGATTAAAATCTGCTATTAATTCTGGGGAGTGCGTAGTCGTTTATGGCGATTATGATGTTGATGGTACCACAGCTACATCCATGATGTATTTGTTTTTACTAGAATTCGGCTGTAAAGCTCATTATTACATTCCTCACCGTTTTAAAGAAGGTTATGGAATAAGCGAAGACGGAATCGAATTTGCAAAAAATATTGGCGCAACCTTAATTGTTTCGGTTGATTGCGGCATAACAGCTATTGAAGAAGCAATTCAAATTCGTGAAGCTGGAATGGAACTCATTGTTTGTGATCACCACACAGCTGGAGATGAATTACCTCAAGCTTATGCCGTTTTAGATCCCAAAAGAAAAGATTGCACCTATCCTTTCGATGGACTTTCAGGCGCAGGTGTTGGATTCAAATTAATGCAGGCAACATTACTTATACTTGGCGTTAGTGAAAGTCGTCCAGATGTTGTCTTTAAACATCTGGATTTATTAGCAATATCTACAGCGTCTGATATTGTACCCGTTGTTGGGGAAAATAGAATCTTTATGCATGAAGGTTTGAAAATGCTTAATTCTAATCCAAGAGCAGGAATTAAAGCTTTACTCGATTTAATCAATCTTCCTCCAGGAACGCTAACGACCAATAAAATTGTGTTCTCCATTGGTCCTAGAATTAATGCCGCAGGTCGTTTAGGCGATGCTAGAACTGCCGTAGAATTATTAATTGCAACGGATGAAAATCAGGCGAAAATTTCAGCGCTTGAACTAGAAGCAATCAATCTAAAACGCAGAACCATTGATACAGACACCATGAATACAGCGGTTGCAATACTAACCGACCAATGTAATCTTGAAGAAGAATCAAGTTTAGTATTACACCATGCCGATTGGCATTTAGGAGTTATCGGAATTGTAGCATCTCGCTTAGTCGATAAATATTACAGACCAACAATAATGCTTAGCACTGTAGATGGTTTAGCAAAAGGTTCTGCCCGAAGCATTCGTGGTTTTAATATTTATGATGCCTTAAAAGAATGCGATGATTTATTAATTCAGTTTGGTGGCCATGAATACGCAGCTGGCCTAACACTTCCTGAAGATAAAATTGATGATTTCCGGTTACGCTTTAATGCCATTGTAAATAAAAAATTAGGCGAAAAAGAATTCGAGCCAGAATTACTCATAGATTCTGAAATTCAGTTAGAAGAAATTACACCAAAGTTTTGGACCATTCTAAGACAATTTGAACCATTTGGTCCTCTAAATCCAAAACCAAACTTCATAGCAAAAGGCGTTAAAGCCGTTGGAAACCCCACTATTGTAGGAAACGGACATCTGAAATTGAAATTGAAACAAAATGACGGACAAGAATTTGACGCCATAGGTTTTAACATGCACGATTATCTGCCTTTAGTGCGCGAATCGAAAGAAAATCCGATAGATATTGCCTTTACAATCGAAGAAAACACGTGGAATAAAGTGACATCACTGCAATTACGCATAAAAGATGTGCATCCATCAAAAATTATTGTGCCTCAAGATTGATTCGGCAAACTTTTCGTAGTATATTTGCCTTCTCACAAAGGGACGGTAGCTCAGTTGGTAGAGCAATGGACTGAAAATCCATGTGTCGCCGGTTCGATCCCGGCTCATCCCACACGTGACTAAAGCCTTGACAGACAAAGAGATGCGTCTTCAAGGCTTTTCCTTTTTAGGGAACTAAAACAGCGTTTTTTTTCAATTCGGGCCAGCCTAGGCCAGCCTAATATGGTATTCCTTGGTTTACAAACTATAGATTTATCCTAAAAAATATCAGCTGGAACGAATAATTTTATAACAATTAACTCAACAGCTGCTCTAAGACACCATCAAACTGCCTCAATCCATTAATATATTTTGGCTTATCCTGCTATTTTTTCACGCCCTTCCAATCGTCCACTTTTCTTATAATATATTTTTAAGGCCTGCAATTTTAAACCAAAGTCATCATTTTGTGAAATCATACCAAATAGTACTGCATCTACCATTTCATTTGTAACTGAAACATTCTTTATCATAAGCTTATTGATATGCGAAATTATTCTTATATCAGATAGTAGATCTTGTACCAACTTCTCAATAGTCTTTTTTTCATCAGGTGTCTCTGCTGTTAACTGAAAGGCTGTAATGTATGCCTCATAACTATTAAACCGCGAAACCCCCATTACATACTGATTACAAAATATCAGTTCAGCTGATGTTAATTCATGATGAACATCAAAATTACGTTGGAACTTACTCAATTTAGCAACTTTTGATTGTACTTCAGATTCACTAACCCATAAGTACAGTGTATTTCTTGAAATGCCAAGCTTTTTTGCTAATGCAGACTTATTCTCAATTTGATGAAACTCATTGATAGCCTTAGATTTAAAGGCAGGGATATAAGATGATTGCGCTATCATGATCGTTTTTTTTCAAAGAAACGTCCTTTTGTCCTATATATCGAGAAAATTGCACTGCCTGATGGATATTTATGCTCTATATAAACAATAAGATGCATTTTTTAAAGTAGTTAGTTTTGGAATATATTAGCCACATATATGTTTTCAAGGATTCATGTACAACATCTATTATTTTGAGATGTCACTTAATCATAAACTAAATTATGACATATTTCGTTATATTAATTTACTATTCTCAGCACCGTATATTTCTGAATGTTCAAAACTCATATCTTGAAAATCATTTTTTAAGTTCACGCTAATTACTCATCAGCAATCAAAATGAATAAGTTTGATTTATCCAAATATATTATATCAAGATACAATAGTTCTGTAAGCCCAATGAAGCTACAAAAACTATTGTACTATGCTTATGCATGGCAATTAGTTGCTGGTGAAAAGTTTTTCGAAGCAAAATTTAAGGCATGGCCTTATGGGCCAGTTGACCTAGATATTTACCAAGAATACAAATCGTTTGGCAGCAGCTTTATACATTGCAAGCCTAATGATTTAATTATACAATGCAAAAGTAACAGCACGTTGGACTTCATTCTTGATAGCTACTCTGTATATTCAGCAATTGAGCTATCGAAAACCACTCATTTAGAAGATCCTTGGAAAAAGAACGAAGCGTTTGGAGGATATATAAGCGATACAGACTTAGTCGAATTCTATAAAAATCAATCCTTTGCTCAAAATTTCCCTTTAGGTACTAGTAAAGTATATTATCCACCAAAGACATCAAGCCACTACGCATTTACATTTGATATGAATCTCGAAAACACCCCTTTGTTTGAAAATTTAGATCATTACTTGAATGTATTTGAAAAGGAAAGTTCTAGTTTTGATACACGTCTAAAGAATTATGCATTCTGAAATTGATGATTATGAACGTAATACTATTGAAGATCTATTAAAAGACTTTGGTGTAAGTGCAGAAGTAACTCACGAGATGGTTTACACTACAAGCTGGAATAGATACTCTATCATACATCAAAGACTACAATCAATGGCAGATTTATACCAGCAACTAAGAAAGCATTCAGACAATAAATTCTTCTCGCTTCCAATTTTTTTTCATGAATACATATTTGCTGAATTATTCACTTTTGCTGGCAAGTATCGGCAAATAACAGACTCTAACAAAGGTCAGGTTTAATTTGGAAGTCAACATGCACAAAAAAGAAAGCCAGAATTTAGTGGAGTGCAGCCAGAATTGATTGAACATGAAGTAAAACAAGCTATGTCATACCTTTTACTGAATGAAAATCCCATTGAAAACGCAGTTCGTTTTTATCAACATTTCGTATTTACACATCCTTTTTATGATGCAAATGGAAGAATAGCTCGACTGATTTCAAATCTTTACCTTGCAAACAATGACTTGACAATACATTGGCATAATGTGGATGTGAAAAAATCATTTCTAAGTAAGCTTAACTGGTATCATAAAAGCAAAAGTGAAGAGGCTCTAAAGCTATTGATTAAACAAGTTAAAGAATCGGTTTCTAGTATAAAATCAATAGAGGATTAGAATTCATACACATTCAAAATAGCAAGTAATTTACAATAGGCTTTTTCAAAACCTTGGGTAGAAGTTAAGATGTAGGTAGATCCTAATATCCCCAATCATTATGAACAACGGGCAGACTATTCAATAAATCGCGATGAATTCTCCATTTGGGCATGAATTTGTCCAATAAGGCTACAAAGCGATTATTATGATTTCTTTCATGTAGATGAACGAGTTCGTGTACTAAGATGTACTCTAAGCAGATGGGTGGTTTTTTGGCGAGTTCTAGATTTAGCCATATTCGTTTTTCTTCGATATTGCATGAACCCCATTTCGTTTTCATTTGTTTTACGCCCCAATCATTTGCTTGAACGCCGATTATCTCTTGCCATTTTTCAATTAATGATGGCAATTCTTTTTTCAGTTGTTTTCTATACCATTCTTTTAAGAGTTTGGCTTTTTCTTCTCTTGAAACTCCATTTTTCACCTTTAGCACTAGCTTTTTTGTGCCAACAATTTGAATAGCGTTAGAAGCACTTTGCTCTTTTACTTCCAATAAATAGCGACGACCTTGAAAATAATGGCTTTCACCGGACTCATATTCTCTTGGTGATTCCCTTAATTGTTCTTTAAAGGATTTCACCTGCTTTTTTATCCATCCGAGTTTACTAATCGCAAATAGGCGAATTACATCGTCATCTGTTTTTAGTGGTGCAACTAGCTTTAGCGAACCTAGTGGTGGATTCACGGATAGGTGCATATTCTTTATATCTTTACGAAACACATGTATTTCGTGATTCGCAATGTGTAATACTACTTCATTAGTATTCATTCTGGGCTTTAATAATCTCCATGATTTCAAGAACTTTTTTCGGGTCTTCTATAAGTTGATTTATGGCAATGCGAAGTTTCTTTTCCTTTATACCACCATCACGAAACCCATCTAACTTATTATACACAATAGTCTCTTCCATTGCCATCACTAGACCTAAATCATTGTCTAAGTTATCATAAAGGGCTTGTCTTGCTTTAGTATTTATTTCCGGTGGATACGTGTAGCCACTTTTTGTTGGTTCTACAACTTTTTGCGCGAGTTCTTTAATTTTTAGTAAATACTCTTTGTAATCAATGGTCTGTTGTTTTCGCTCTTGAATCAATTCGTCTAATAAGAGAGACATTTTTTCGTAATACTTCGGATTGGTCTGATTTTCCTCAATAATTACTTTTCGCACATTGTTTTCTATGGTTTCTGCAACGGCGGCTTCTTTACTTCGTTTATTTTCATTGGAGGTATTATCTACATCTCCACCCAATTTTACAATGAGCTCTACTAGCGTTTTGTTCTCGAAGTCTGATATTTTCTTACTTGCATTGGCATCGACGTACATATCTAAGAGTTGGCGCATTCCTGGCTCGAAGCGTTTAAGATCTAGATAATCACCACTTGCTTGTTTTATGGTATCTCTTAAATCGGAGTAAAACGTGACTTCTTCCTTGATTCGTGCTATTTGCTCCTCGGTATATCCCAACTTGTTCATTTCATTGGCTACATTGGCATACGAACGAATAAGTGCTACAACCGCTTTATACAAGGCAACGCGTTTTTCTTCGGTTGCTTTTAAGTCATCTTTAATTTCGGTATTTCCACAGAAAAAGCGAATAAAGGTTGGTTCATCTTGTGGATAAACCGGTTCACACATGGCTCGAACTGCTTCCAAAGCCGTTTCTAATCGCTCTTTACTTACTGTAAGTCTATCCTTCAACAAACCCTCGACATCGTCTGCATCATATCCGTCGAACACTTCGGAAGTGTAATCGGTGATGGACTTCTGTAAACTCATGAATAAATCTTTGTAATCGACAATATAACCGTACTCTTTACTTTCATTATCAATTCGATTTACGCGGCAAATCGCCTGAAACAAGCCATGATCTTGCATCTTCTTATCAATGTATAAGAAGGTGGCAGAAGGGGCATCAAATCCAGTTAAGAGTTTGTCCACTACGATAAGCAGTTTCATCTTTGATGGCTCTTTTATAAATGTGGCTTTGGCTTCTGCTTCAAAATCTTCGGTAGTTCTACCATTTAGCATCTGATTGTAAATGGTGTACTTATGCAATTTTTCGGTCAGATTATCTTCTCCCGTTTCTTCGCCTTTTATATCGGCAGCATTGGGTTGATAGGAGGTAATGATGGCACATTCTTTAAAGCCACTTAGTTGAAATAGTTCGTAATACTTACAGGCCTGATACACCGAGCCAGAAACCAACATGGCATTTCCTTCACCCGTTTGAAGCCTAGTTTTGACTTTAAAGTCTTTAACAATATCAAATACGATTTTTTCCAGACGTGATTTAGAGCCTAGAACCTTTTGCATCGTACCCCATTTTTTCTTGAGCTCCACTTTTGCTACATCAGTTAGGCCTTTGGTTTCGGCATCGAACCAATCGTCTATACTTTGTTGATCGGTGATGAACTGTTCCACATCTCTTGCTTCATACAGTAAATCGAGAACAACACCGTCTTCCACGGCTTCGTCAAATTTGTAGGGATTTCCGATAAAGGGCCCAAACACTTCCATTGAAGTACCTTTGTCTTTTTTTAGCAAAGGAGTTCCTGTAAAACCAATGAAAAGAGCATCAGGTAATATCATTTTCATGGCATCATGCAACTTGCCAGATTGTGTTCTGTGGCACTCATCTACAAATACATAGATATTTCCCTTCGCTTTAAAGTCACTTCCTAAATTCTCTTTCAATTCTGCAATAAAAGCATCGAAATCTCCTTCATCGGACTGTCTTCCAAATTTGTGAACCAAACTACAGACAAGCATTTCTGTTTTCTCATTGAGCACTCGAATGAGATCTCTTCCGCTTCTTGTCCGATAGATATTCTCTTCGACGCCAATAAAGAGTTTTTCGATCTGATCATCTAGTTCTTCTCGGTCGGTGATAATGAGCACTCTGCTATCTCTTACATTTTCCCGAATCCATTTCGTGAGCCAAGCCATGGTTAATGACTTCCCTGAACCCTGAGTATGCCAAATTATGCCACCTCTTTTAGTGCGAACATGATCTTGGGTGGCTTTTATTCCAAAATATTGATTAGGGCGGCACAGTTTCTTTATGCCTTTATCGTAAATAATGAAATCATGAATGAGTTCTAAAAACCGTTCTTTTTGGCAAAATTGAACGAGATGTTTATCGAGTAGATACTCAAACTCCTTGGATGATTCTTCTTTCCATTTTAGATAATATTTCTCTGAGGTCTCGATTGTTCCATAACGTAAACCTTGCGTATCATTTCCAGCCAAGACAAACTGCATGGTTGTAAAAAATTTGGGAATAAACTCTGATTTTTGATTATCTAAATTCTGGCGAATTCCTTCCTCTAAACTGACTTTACTTCGTTTTAACTCCAAAACTGCCAAAGCAATACCGTTTACATAGATTACAATATCTGGGCGTTTCGTATTCTTTCCTAGAACCGTAACTTCTTCGGCGATAGCGAACTGATTCGAAGATGGATTATTCCAATCGATTAACCAAACGGTTTCTTTAGCTTGACCCAATTCTTCCCGAACGGTAACTCCATAACGAAGTAAGCGATACACTTCTTTATTCGTTTCATATAAACCATTTGAGACATTTGTGGAAACTTTTACTAATTCATCTACCGCTTTTTTGGCAAGGACTTTAGAGTAGCCACTTGAAAGCAAATAGTTAGATAGAATATTTTCTTCTATGGGATGAGTTCTAATTTCTTCTTCCCAATTACCTAAGTAGGAGTAAGCCAGCTCTTGTTTGAAGAGTTGAATAACTCTGTTTTGTGTTTCCCGTTCTTTTTTACCGATTGTCTTGCTCATGGAACATTCATTTTTTGATGGTTCTTTTTCTACTACTCATTGAAATCTTGGCCCTTTTCTGGCCCTTTCTACTATAATAATATTTTGTGTATAATAATTATTAATAATAGTATATGCCATGAAAGTAAAGCGTTAGGTATTTTTTATTTTGACATATCTTGGCCCTTTTTGGCCCTTTTTCTGACCCTTTGAAAAGCAAAAAGTTGTTGTTAAAAAGTCATTCATACCAATCGTGTTTTGCCGGTTAGGAGTTCTTGCATCATGCCTTGTTTGATGGTTTGATATTTGGCTTTTTTGGTTTCGAGTTGCTCGATTTCCTGATCCATTTCTGATAGGATTTGGGCTATTGCTTTTTGTTCTTCTTTAGGTGGAATAGGTAACCGTATTTTTTTTAGGTTTGTTTTAGTTACACCAAATACTTTAAGACCCGTTGCATATTTCTCTAAACTCACTTTTACAGATTTAATTGATTGTAAGTAGCCACGAAATCCATTTACGAAAAAGTCGTTTTTATCTCTAAGTAAAACTGTATGAAGTCCAGAAATAGCATTTTTTTGCAATCCTTTTACCTCAACCGATTTACCAATGCCTTCATAATCCTCTGAAGCATCTGCCATAATTAAATCCCCATTTTTAATGAAAGAATATTTTGATGCAGTTTTTAACTCACATCCATTCATTTGACTGTTTGTAAAGTCGATAAAATGATTAAATTTTGTATGAATATCTCCATAATGAACACACATTACTTCCGCATCTTCTTTTAGTTCAGCTCTTGAAAATGTCGATGTACTTAAGAAACTAAAAATATCTTCATATGACAAAATCTCCCAGTCTTCGGGGATGGGACCGAGTTCGGTTGGTTTGGTTTTGCCGGTGCTTTCGAAGCCTTTGAGGCGGGTTTTGCCGGTTAGCAGTTCTTGCATGGCGCCTTGTTTTATGGCTTTCTTTTTGGTGATGAGCGTTTCCAAACGGCTAATCAACTCATCCACATCACTCAACGCCCCCGCAATCGCCCTCTGCTCCTCAATCGTCGGAGGAAGTGGGATCGCAAACTTTGATACTTGCTCTTGTGATAATGTTGGAATTGCTCCTCCAACTATTGAAGCTTCAATTTGCTCTTTAATTATTGGATAATTCATCATGTAACCTAAAAAGGCATTATCGCAAATTATTTTTTTTAAAACAACAATTTGAGGGTTTAATGTAGCTTTTTGAAACAATCCTTTTACAATTGCTGTTTTACCATAAGTTGACCCTGTTTTTACTAATAGAATATCACCATTGTTGATTTTGATTTCTGGCGATTCTTCATACTTAAACCATGATAGAAATGTGACTTTATTTAGATTAAGTTTTCCATCAACAATATTAGATGGACTTAAAGAGATGGCTCCTTGATCTTCTTTTACAATATCATTAATTGTGTAGCCTCTAAATCCAATTCGCCCAAAAATTTGACATTGACTACCAAGTTTTTTCACCTCCCAATCCTCAGGAATCACACCCACTTCCGTTTGTTTGTAGCCTTTTCTTACTTCCATACTACTCCTCTCAATTGTGTCGCGAACCGCGACACAATGTATTTTGCTACCAGCAAGATTACCATTCCAACAAAAGCACAATTCTTAACCAGTTGTATTTCTTGAATCTTACTCATATTCGTCCTCCGTTTTCTGTGCGAATAACTCTCGCTTCAATTCCATTTCCTTGTGGAGTTTCTCTGTCAACAAGTGTTTATCGGGTAGTTCGGTGAGGTATTCCGCTACTTTTATTCCGGATTTTTCCAATTGCAACAGTTCTATTTGTTCGTGTCCACCTTCTGCACACAATACCAATCCAATCGGCGTTTCTTCACCGGATTGTTTTTCGTGTTTATCAAGCCAACGCAAGTACAATTCCATTTGTCCTTTATAAGCAGCTTTAAACTTGCCCAACTTCAATTCAATCGCAACAAGTCGTTTTAACTTTCGGTGGAAAAACAGCAAATCGAGATAAAAATCTTCCCCATCAATTATCATGCGTTTTTGGCGTTCCACAAACGTAAATCCAGCTCCCAATTCCATGATAAACTGTTCTAAAGATGCAATTAAACTCTCTTCAAGATTTTTTTCACTATACATTCCTTTCAGACCAGTAAAATCAAGGAAATACGGGCTTTTAAACACTACATCAGGTGAAATAGGATTTCCTGAGCGCATTTCTGCCAATTCTTTTTTTATTATTTCATCAGGTTTTCCGCTTATGAGTGAACGCTCAAATAACATCCCATCAATTTTACTTCGTAAATCGTTTCTTCCCCATAATTCACTCATCGCTAAAGTGAGGTAAAATTCACGTTTAATTTCTTCTTTTAGGGATAACAATTCAATAAAATGAGACCAACTCAATTGTGTCGCAGCCTGCGACACAATTTGGGAATCGGGGAATAACTCGGCAAATTGCATCATTCGGCGAAGATTTCTCAATTGAAATCCGCGTTTACCATAGGTGCTTTGTAATTTGGTCGCAAGTTGCGACACAATTTGTTTTCCGTATTCGGCGCGTTCGTTATTCAGGATTTCTTTGTTAATCCGTTGCCCAATTTTCCAATACATCAGCGTGATAGATTGGTTGGCAGTTGAGGCCACAAAAGACCGAGCCTCGTCAATCAGATGGCAGATATCTGTAAAAACGTGTTCATTTGTTTGATCTAGTTCCATACCAAACCCATTTTTTGGAGATGTTCACTTACTTTTTCTTCCAAGCTTTTGGTTTGGCTATCTAATTCATTTAGGGTGAACTCATAGCGTTCTGCCAATTCTTTAATACGGCTTGTTAAGCGTTGTGAAATACTATCAATTTCAGTTTGGATGCTAGCTTTTAAACTACTGATCCATTTATCATTCACTACTAAATCTCTTACGTCTTGTTCAGTAAGTTTACTAAACTGTTTAAGGGTAAGTGTATCTAAGGCTTCAGTTTTACTCTTTAAGGTTCTTTTGAGTTCGGCTTCGGTTTCAAATAAACGCAATACGGTTTGGGCTAATTTTAAGGCCTCTTTTTCATCCTGCTTGTGTTTTATTTCCTTAATAAAAGAAGTCAAGGTCGATTTGGTAATACTACCTTTATCGTTTGTGGCTTCGCTCAATAATCCTTCTTCACCGGCATGTTCTTCGTTGTATGAAAGAATTTCAGCTTGAGTGGATTCTAGTTCGGCTTCAATGTTCTGTACTTCGGTCTGCTTGTCGAGTAAATAGCGGTTTATGACTAATTCTTTAGGAATCAGGTCGCAAGTCCAGCCTCTATCCACTTCTTTGCCTTTGGCATTCTTTTCAATAATGCGTTTCACCTTGGCTATCCAACCATCTTCAATGAGCATATAGACATCATCTTTCAGAATTTCATTCCAGTAATCCATAAGCCGTTGGTACACATCATAACTCGTAATGAGAGGTTTATCGGCATAACGATGTAACAAATCTTCGGATAAAGTAGCAATGAATTCCTTAGGCTTTGTACTTGCGTTAATGGCATTCAAAATGGGGTGATTATGTTGTACAAACGTTTCAAAAAGTTCATTCAATTGGTCGTTGTACTGCGTAAAATCCGGGTGATCAAAAATCGTTGTTTTAATTTTCGATTTGGCAATGAGTAAGTTGGAATAGCCTTCGCGCAAAGGTTGGAACAGTTCACGTCGTAAATTGGGATAGACTTCCCAATAATTTTGCAAAGCATCAATATCATCTTGTGGGATTCCACCCGTTAAATGCGCCGTTAAGTCTTGAATATCTTCTTCATCTTGGGTATCGATGTAACGAGGGATATTTAGGTTATACTCGTTCTTTTCAATTTCAGTATAAGGAATAAACCGTGAATATTTAGCAATTTCCCATTGTCGGTTAAAGGCATCCACAATTTTGTGAATATCTTGTTCGCGCAAGCGGTTCTTGTTGCCATCTTTAATGAAACCTTTACTTGCATCAATCATAAATAGACCGGTTCGTTCTTCGGCGACTTCTTTATCTAAAACAATAATACAAGCCGGGATTCCTGTTCCATAAAACAAGTTGGCAGGTAAACCAATAATGCCTTTAATCCATTTGCGTTTTAAGATATTAGTACGGATTTCAGCTTCCGCATTACCTCTAAACAAAACACCGTGAGGTAGAATAACAGCTGCTTTCCCCGTGCTTTTTAATGAGGCTAGAATGTGCAATAAAAAGGCATAATCACCATTTTTCTCTGGAGGAGTTCCATATCCCCGAAAGCGATTAAATTCATCGTTCACCGGATCGATTCCACTAACCCAATTTTTAACGGAAAAAGGAGGATTCGCTACAACAAAGTCAAAACGTTTTAGTTTACCACCATCATCTTTAAACTGAGGATTGGCAATCGTATTCTTACCGGCAATGGAAGCCTCAGGATAACCATGCAACCACATGTTCATGATAGCCAAACCTTTGGTAGCAATATCTTTTTCTTGTCCATACAAGGTTAATCCATTGGGTGATTCTTCGGCTACTTTCAATAACAAAGAACCCGAACCACAAGTAGGATCGTAAGCAGTGAATGAGGGTTTGTCGGCTTTATGAACATCAATTACTTTGGAAAGAATTCTCGAAACCTCAGCAGGAGTATAAAACTGACCTTTACTTTTGCCCGATTCTGTGGCAAAGTGACGCATCAAATATTCGTAGGCATCGCCAAGGATATCATCATCTTCAGCGCGATTATTTCTAAAGTTAAGAGCTGGATTTTCGAAAATGGCAATTAAGGTAGAAAGGCGATCCACTTTTTCTTTACCACTACCCAATTTCTCATCATCATTGAAATCGGTTAACTCCATGGCACCTTCAAGACCATTGGCAGCAAACAAAGGACGAAGAATTTCTTTATTAATCCGATCACCAATATCAGGCTGACCGTTAAGCGCTACCATATCATCAAAGGAAGCACCTTTAGGAATTTCAATCAAACTCATTGGATTGCCAGCGTACTTATCGCTCACATATTTAACAAAGAGCATGGTTAGCACGTAGTCTTTGTATTGAGAGGCATCCATACCACCACGAAGTTCATCGCACATGGCCCAAAGAGAGCTGTATAATTCCGATTTTTTAATAGCCATAAGAGTGAAAAAGAGATTAATTTTTAAAAGTAATACTTTGAGAAAATACAGAAAGTATTAGGAAAGAGAGTGATTTACCTTGCTCTTTTTCGAGATGAATGTAGGACACTTTACCAAAAATGCAAAACGAATAATTAGTAAAGTGAGGGAGAGATTGTAACGTGGGATGAAATCAATTTGAGAGTGTCAACGATACCGAAGGCACTGCGAAGTCAAATGACAGTACGTTTTTAAATTGTGCAACGAGCACACAAGCTCGCACCAGAATGTTGCAAAAACTGTAGAACGTATTCTAATAACCTGAGTTCGGGATAAGAATTGGTGCTATAGTTTTTTAGGCATTTACAAGAAAAAACAAAGAAACCCACCGTTTTGCCTTTAGAAGAGCATTAAGTTCTTGGTTCATCAGGCGAAGATTCTGGGACAAGCCCAGAATGATGAAATTATTATATTTCTTTCTTATCCCGAACTCAGGTTAACACAAATAAAGGCAGAACGGAAACCATGCTACCTTTTTTAAAACATAATAAATTCTAGATTTATTTCAAGCGTTTACTCAAATATTCAAACGCTTTTTTGTTAGCATCAGTCGCTGATTTTTCATCAAAGTTTGGGTTGCTTGGATTTGCAAAAGCGTGATCTGCATCGTAATACAAAGATTCTATTTCTTTTCCTGCTGTTTTCATGGCTGCTTCAAATTTAGCACCTACTTCTGGAGTTATCCATTTGTCTTTGTTTCCATAAACGGCTAATACATCTGCGTTTAAGGTTTTTAGTTTTTCAACATCCATTTCTGGGAAACCATAAAATGCTACTGTCCCAATTACGTTTTTTGCGCCAATTAATGCGGATTGAATACTCCATCCACCGCCAAAACACCAACCCATTGTGGCTACTTTTGCGTCTTTGCCAACTAGTATAAATGCACCAGAAACAATTGATTTCGCACGTTCTCCATTTACAGATTGCATTAATTTTCCAGCTTCAGCGGGGTCTGCCGTTGCTTTTCCATCATACAAATCTAAAGCTAAGACATTTACATTGCCTAATTTACTTGCCCATTCTTCAGTTTCTCTTTTAATATTATCGTTTAAGCCCCACCATTCGTGGACTAAAAACAAATAGTGATTGGTTTCCTTTTCGGATTTAACCATGTACGCTTTTGAGGTTTTTCCATCAGGAGTTTTAAACTCTTTCATTTCTCCTTTTGCCACATAGTTTTCTAGTACTTTGGGAGCATCGTGAGCCATTTGGAAGTCTTTTTCTTTTCCTAAAGCTGCGAACTTTTCAGTAGCGCCAGGTGTTGCTTTAACATCATGGCAAACCATTTCTTGCGCTGAAAGGGATAAAACCCCAGCAAGCATAACGAATAAATAGGTTAAAAGGACTTTACTCATATTTCTTATCTAGTTAAAATTCAACGCTGAGCCTAACCAAAAAGTAGTTTTCAGCAAAATATAGTTGGCAAATTTGATGGATTTGGAAGTATATAAACCGAAAATCGACTTTACGGATTGGACTCAAAACTTTATTTAGTTTAATGTTAAATTAATTATACAAACAAATCAGCAAAACTCAAATTGGAGCTGATTTTCTTAAGCATTTTAATCAGTGAGTTTACTCAGAAAAGTAGTTTTCTATAATAATTCACCAAATTAATAGGTTTTGGAAGAGTTTAATGCACAAAAATCGACGTTTCATAGTGGACTCATCAATACAAATTTTTCTAAATACAATTCAAAACCAATGCTTAGGATAAACGTTCGTATTAAGATATAAAACCTGAGTTCGTAATATTGATTTGTACAAAAATTATAATCAAAACCTAGAATAAACAAAGGAAAACCTCATTTGGCTTCATGGTGATACCGAAGGCAACGTGAAACGTTTTGAAAAACCATGAAATGCAATCTCGAATTTAATCCCAAATTGGGCAGAGATTCTGGGTCAAGCCCATCAGGACGAAATTTATTTATTTCTGTTCTTATTTTAATTTATTAACCCGAACTTAGGCTAACTATAAGAATGAGTTCATTATTAACCGTCAATCCTGACACCTTAATTTAATCGATGTTAAAATTGTGAAATAGATTGAACACAATTGAAACACAGTCTAAGCAACCTTAATTAACTTAACTGACTACGCCACAAAAAAAAGCCCCTGAGTTCTTCAGAGGCATTACAAAAAAATACAAATGATTTCTTATTTAACCATAACTGGTACTGAAACCATAGTATTTTCCCACATAACAACTAGATTAGTTTTTTTACCATCTGGTTTTTCAAATTTCATTGTAAATGGTTCCCAAAGTTCAGATGTGGCAGCTGTCTTTGCGCTTACTTTTAACACATCTTTTGAAGCATCATACTGATATGTTCCCCATTGACCTAGAACAGTATTAAAAACGAAGGTCCATTGGTCTTTTTCTGGGACACAAAATACGGTGTATGTACCAACTTTAAGTATTTGGTCTCCAAATTGAATATCACTAGTTGTGGTTAATTGTGTCGCTTCATTTGCACCTAAACGCCAGATTTTTCCAAAAGGAACTAATTCCCCGAAAATTGTTCTGTCTTTTCTGTGTGGCTGTGAATACGTAACACTTACATAAGCACCTTCAAGGTTTGCTTTTATTAAAGCCATAGGAGATGGTTTGGGTTCTAAAGCTTTTTGTGCAGATACCACGTTTACTGTAACGAATACTAGACACATCGTTAAAACCACGAAAGAAAGAGTTTTTTTCATAGTATTGAAGATTTTTGATTAGGGATAGGTGTGAAAAAAAAAGTTATATTTCTTTACTGTTGAGCTTACGCTAAGAGGAAGTTTTCAGTAAAATAATATGCGAATACTCACGATTTAAAAAGATGATAACTGAAAATTTGACTTTTGTTTGGGCTCGGTCTTAAAATACTCAATAAAACTAAGACGCACTAAAATTGATAGAAAAGTGCTTCAACATTTTACCTATTGTAACCTGAGCTTACTAAGACAATGTTGTTTACAGTAAAATAATTTGCGAATTAACTCGATAAAAATGGGTAAAAAAAACAAATCCAACATTTAGAGTGGATTCTTAAAAGAAATTTTGAATCATTTATCACACGTTTTCTATTTAAAAAAAAGAACTATCTCAATTATGAAATAGTTCATATGTTTAATATTCAACTTTCGGACTTTGACATTTTGTAATGTGAATTATTTTGTTAACGGTATGATGTAGCATAATTAATGAAAACAAGAGCTTATTCACATCATAATGAGCTTAGCTCATAGTTGTTATTTGGTCATGCTGGGCTTCGACCCAGCATCTCCCTTAGAACCAATCTATTCAAAGAAAAAGTGATTGTTGCGTAAAAAGATATTGGACAGAGATAGCACTTTGTGGTTCTTCGAATCGTGTCAGGGCACGGGATGACCGTTTCTTTACGAAAACCACTGCCTTTTTAATAGAAACGAAGTCCGAATTTGAGTTTAACACACTCTATTCAAATATATTAGTGCTGTTTAGCAACATTTTGGCGTCTCTTAAACCAGCCAACTGTCTCTGCCAAACCAACTTTTAAATCGTACTGACAAACCCAGCCCATTTCTTTGGTGATTTTTTCAGTTGAGATAACACTTCTCATTTGTTCGCCAGCTTTAGCAGGTTTATAATCTTCTGGGATTGTTGTTAAAGTGAGTTGTTTTAAATTTCTGAATAAAGTTATCACCGTTGATTCTTTTCCAGTTCCTACATTGAATATTCCAGATTTTGGATAATTTAAAGCTTTGATATTTGCTTGAACTACATCTTTCACATACACATAATCACGTATTTGTTCGCCATTCCCATTTATGAAAGCCAGCTCATTTACAAGCATCTTTTCAATAAAAATAGCAACAACGCCTGCTTCACCATGTGGATTTTGACGTGGTCCATACACATTAGCATATCTAAGTGCAATCCATTGTATCCCATAACTTTGCTCATAAAAAAACAAATATCTCTCGGTAACTAATTTGGTAATTCCATAAGGAGAAAGAGGTTGTAAAGGGTGAACTTCATCTTGAGGAACATATTCTGGTTCACCATAAATGGCACCACCAGTTGAGGCAAATATCACTTTTTTTAAACCGTTTTTTCTTCCGGATTCCATTAAATTTAAAAATCCTTTAACGTTTATATCGGCATCATAAATCGGATTGGCTACACTGCGTCTAACATCCATTTGCGCAGCTTCATGATACATTACCTCAAATTGTTCTGCCTTCCACAATTCTTCAACTTCTGCACTTCTAATGTCTAATTCATGAAAAGTTGCCTTTGTATTTATATTAGCTCTAAAGCCTCCACTTAAATCATCAATTATATGCACGTTGTGCCCAGCGTTAATTAATGCGTCTGCAATATGGGATCCAATAAATCCAGCCCCGCCTGTTACAAGAATTTTCATGTTAAAAAAATTATATGTTACGTTTGTTTATTTAGACAAACTTACAAAGAATCCATCTTGTTTTTATATCTACTCGATGAATGCAGTTTTTTTAGGGATAACTAAGTATTTTCTGCAAAATTACCTATTCTTCCATAAAATATTCTCAGTTCAATTATATGTCAAACGAAAACAGTTCATGGCTGAATGAAAAAGGTCAGTTAGTTTTACTTACCGCAGGTGTTACAGGACTTTTATTCATCATGTTCCTTGTTAAACACTTAATTAATCCAATGGGTTATGCAATAGTTGTAGGAATAGTTCTATATCCTTTGCGAAAACAACCTGTGGCGAGAGCTTTATTATATGGAACAGGGTTTACAGCTGGTTTATGGCTCACGTATAATTCGGGACACCTTTTAATTCCATTTATTATAGCGTTCATTATAGCTTTTTTAATTGATCCCTTTGTTAATTATTTGGAAAAATGGATTCCACGATGGATTACAGCTAGTATTTTCACTTTTATTGGTTTAATATTGATTGGCTTATTTTTCTTTGTTGCATCGCCTGCAATTACTGCTCAGTTTCTAAAATTGAGCAAATTATTAATTACAGCTTCTGGCGATACACATCAGTGGCTTTCTGATATTGGTGTTACACAACTAGTTGAACGACTTGGCTTAGACACACATGTGATTATTCCCCAATTAGCCGATCAGATTCAGGAAATAAATAGTATGCTTTACAATAGTTTGACGGGCGCATCTTCAAAGGCAATGGGCAGAACGACAAATATTATTTTTTACATCATTTTCTTCATCATACTTTTACCATTTTTACTCTTTTTCATGATTCGTGATTATGAGAAAATTGGTTTATTTGTAAAAGAACTTATTATACCTAAAGACGCACCTGAAGATTACACTCGAGAATTGGGTCGAATTATTGGTGGGTATTTACGAGGCCAGTTTACAGTTGTCATTATTTCAATGATTAATTTAAGCATAGGCTTTACCATTTTTGGCGTTCCTTATGGTCTAGTTCTTGGAATCTTTGCAGGTTTAACGAATTTTATTCCAACTTTCGGTCTTTGGATGGCCGTTACCGTTTCCACTATTGTTGGTGTTTCAGTAGGCAACCCATGGTTTGAGTTTTTGCCTTTTATCTATTTGGTTTATGGTGTTGAACAAATTCTTGAAACGGGTTTCATTGTACCTCGAGTTGTTGGTAAACATGTTGGCCTTCACCCTCTTTTAGTAATGATGTCCTTATTGATATTTGGATTTATGTTCGGTTTTCTCGGTTTGATTATCGCTGTTCCAACTGTAGCATTAATGTCCATCTTTTATCAACAGTACAAAGATTCTGGAAAAATTTCGTTTTTAAGTGGTGCTGAACTCGATATCTTCTTGCAGCAATTTGAAGCAGAAAAAAAAGAAATAAAACCTTAAATTGAGAAAATATGTTACAACTGGAAAATATCCCTTTCGAAGAGACCTTAAAACGTCTTCAACACATTGTAGAACAAATGGAAGACGAACATTTAGATCTTGAAACATCTGTTTCTCTTTATGAAGAAGGCGTAACTCTTTCAAAACAATGTGCAGCCTATCTCGAAAGTGTAAAACTCCGTATCGAAAAAGTGAACCAACCCGATTAATTATGTTATTACCAGAACCTGTTCCCGGAAAACTGCTTGCAAATATTAACTCGCCTTCCGATTTAAAAAAAGTTCCGTTTGATCAATTAGAAAAAGTTTGTAACGAACTGCGAGATTATATCATAGATTCTGTAGCCGTTCATGGCGGACACTTCGGGGCAAGCTTAGGCGTTGTAGAATTAACAACTGCATTGCATTATGTTTTTGATGCACCCAAAGATCAACTTATTTGGGATGTCGGGCATCAAGCCTATGGCCATAAAATTTTAACGGGAAGACGTGAAATTTTCCATACTAATCGGAAATACAAAGGTATCTCTGGATTTCCAAAACGTAGTGAGAGCGAATACGATGCATTTGGTGTGGGTCATTCAAGCACATCTATTTCCGCCGCAGTTGGTATGGCAAAAGGTAGAGACTTAAAGAAATCGGACGAACAAATTGTTGCCATTATTGGAGATGGCTCCATGACTGCAGGTTTAGCATTCGAAGGTCTAAATAATGCTGGAACGCTAAAATCTGATATGATTATTGTTTTAAACGATAATAATATGTCAATTGACCCAAATGTGGGTGCATTAAATGAATATCTTGTTGAAATCACAGCTAGTCAAACCTTTGTAAAACTTCGGAATGAATTATATGATGCTTTAGGACATTTTAAATCCGCAGGTGATAAAATGCGCAAATTGGCAGCAAGACTCGAACGCTCATTGGTCTCTGCATTAACACCTGGAAGTCTTTTTAAAGCCTTTGGCCTCAAATACTACGGTCCTATCGATGGTCACAATGTTGAACAGTTAGTAAAGACTTTAAACGATATCAAAAAAATTCCTGGGCCGAAATTACTTCATATTGTAACCATTAAAGGGAAAGGTTTTGCACCAGCTGAAAAAGATCCATTAAAATGGCACGCACAAAGTTCTCCATTTGATAAAATTACGGGTGAATCTCTAGTTAAGAAATCAACAACCAAAGCACTTCCAAAATATCAAGATGTTTTTGGTGATGCAATTATCGAACTTGCAGAAAAAGATGAGCGAATTGTTGGAATCACTGCAGCCATGCCAAGCGGTACAGGTCTTTTAAAAATGATGCAACAAATGCCAGACCGTTCTTTTGATGTCGGCATTGCAGAACAACATGCGGTGACATTTGCAGCAGGTTTAGCGACTCGTGGAATTAAACCATTCGTTGCCATTTATTCCACTTTTTTACAAAGAGGCTTCGACCAAGTAGTTCACGATTGTGCCATTCAAAAACTACCCATTGTATTCTGTATGGATAGAGCCGGACTAGTAGGAGCAGATGGTCCAACACATCATGGTTGTTATGATATTGCCTATTTAAGGGGAATTCCTCACATTGTTCTTTCTGCTCCAATGAATGAAGTTGAACTTCGTGATTTACTTTACTCCGCTTCGATTTATGAAGACGGAAGTTTTGCCATTCGCTACCCTCGTGGATCGGTTCAAAATTTTGTTACCACGAGTGAGTTTAAACAAATAGAAATCGGTAAGGGACGGATTTTAATTGAAGGCGAAGAGGTCGTTTTTCTTTCTTATGGAACAATTGGAAATGAAGTCGCAAAAGCAGTTCGTTTATTACAAGAACAAGGTATTTATGTCGGACATTACGATATGCGTTTTGCCAAACCATTTGATGAAGCATTAGTACATCATGCTGTTTCTCACTACAATAAAATTATCACGGTTGAAGACGGATCCGTTTTAGGAGGTTTTGGCAGTGCAATTGCAGAATATGTTTGTGGTTTAGAAAATCCCATTTCCGTTAAAATTTTAGGTATTCCCGATAGACTTATTGAACATGGTGAGCCAAAAGAATTATTTCTTGAAATTGGATTAGATGCCATGAGTTTAGCAAAAAGTCTTGGTTATGTTCAAACTGAAACAATGCATGCTTGAGTTTTACTTAAGTTCTAACCTTGTATATTTGCTTAATCAATAAACCCAGTTGTTAGTTAGATTTCAATAAATATTTTACTGCTTTAAAGCAACTTGTACTAATAGGGAATGTGTTTTTGATAACTCCTATTTATTAGCAATGCCTTACACAACCTTTCTAGTAGCAACTTAGCTAAATAGTAATTATCCATAATGTTGATTATTATGCACTTATAAGAATTAGATAAAATTTATATTTTGCTTGATTTTCCATTTTCGCTTCGCACCGATTTGAAAGTGACAAGTAATCCGATGGCGCTATGAAGCCAAGTCTCAGCTCTTTTTTGAGTTTTGCAACACACCTGAAATACAGATTCTGTGTCTATTTTCATCAACATTAAAAATCAATGAGTTAGCCACAATACTTATCTTTTTTTAGTACTTTTTAAGAGCAATACTAGCATTCATGAATTTATATGGCATCATAAATACGATACCATTCGGGACCAATTTCAAATAATACATCTAAAACTGAACACGGCACCAAGAAACCTCCAAAGTGTTGTGTGTAAACAGGATATTTTTCTAATGATTTAGATGTCATACTTGTTTGCCATTGAAATTGAGAACCATTTTCTTCCATGTAAAGCGTACTTGCGCCTAATCGATCTTTCAGAATTTCTGGATTTTTCCCAACTAATGCTTTATCCAACCTAATGAGTTTATTCGGATCTGGACTCCATTCCATATACATCCATATTTTCTGATTCATATAATTAATAGCATCAATTAATAACTCAAACTGTAGAATTTCTTCAAAATCTGCTTTTATTTCGGGCTCATAATGATCAAAATAAATACTGTTTCTATATGCTTGCTCTAATGTTCTAAACATCTTAACTAGCCATTGATTATTGGAATGATCTAAACGCACTTCTGATATTTTTTTCCTCTTATCCTCTGTTTTAACAGGCCAAGTTATCCAATGCAAATTAGTATTTGTTCGAATTAAAAATCGGTTTGTTCTTCCTTTTCTTGACCAACTATCATCATTAGAAACTATAAACTTATCCGCTTTTTTTAGCGAAGCTATATAATATAAATCTGGAATTAAGCAGGGTTGTAGTAGAGCAAGTTTCATGGTAAAAAATAGCTATATTTGAAACAAAGTCAGTTATTTGAATAAGTAGGATTTAATCTCTTTTTGAAAAAAACGAATGTTCATAACCAAAGTTCGGGATAAGTATTATCGCCATATTTTTTAGCATTCAACAAAAAACCCTTTGAAAGACGTCATTTGACTCACATGATGCCTTCTTTAACACAGACCCACTAAATGCGTCGCAAAGCAAAATTGAGCTATCTAATTGATGATATCACTCAGGGAAACTAAAAATGTATTTTTTTGATGTAAGTTTTTGAAAAGAGAGAATCATTCTAAATCTGCATTAATTTTGCAAAAGCTAAATCTAGTTAATTGCTCTAAAAAAAAGCCCATGAATACGGTATTCATAGGCTTTAAACCATCGGAAAGAAATTGTTCTAAACTACATGCTAAATCAATAAACATTTACTCTGAAATTGTTACGACACCACCACTTGTTTTCAAAGTAACGCTACTTCCACCGTTTCGAACGCTTCCCGTTATTTCATCTCTTTCAGTTGATCCTGAGAAATTGCTTAAAGATGAACGAACCAAACTTCCTCTTGCACTAATAGTATAACCTTCTTTAGATGGTAATTTTATGGAAATATTTCCACCAGATGTTTTTAATGCACAACTTGAAGTTATACTTTTTATTTCACCACTTATATTTCCACCTGAAGTTTTACCATTTATTGTCCCAGAAACTGAATTTAATCGTAAATGACCACCACTTGTAGAAAAAGTTAAATCACCGAAAACTTGATTTAATGTGATATGACCACCAGAAGTTGAAGCTTCTAACTGTCCTTCAAACTGATTCAACTCAATATGGCCACCAGAAGTTTTAAGGGTTAACATTCCTTCCATGTCTTCGCCGTTAATGTGCCCACCTGATGTTTTTGCCTTTATTTGACCTTCAACACCCATTAAACCTATGTGACCACCAGATGTTTTTAATTCTGCATTAATTGTTCTTGGGGTATAAACTATGAAATGTATGCTATAATTTTCGTCCCAATCTAACATGCTGAAGCCTTTATTGTTTTTTGCAATTGCCATAATAGTATTCCCCATTTTTTGGATTACAATACTATAATCGTCTAAATTCACTTCCTTTTCTACATAACTTTTACCATTTTTTCTTACAAACATTTCTACACGAATAAAGTCATTGCTTTCTTTAACTACGTAGATATGTCCACCAGAAGTCGTTACTTCAATTTTTGGGGACTTCTCAGTAACATTAAATTTTTCAACTCTATATGGGGTTCCTAAATCAGGTTGTGATTCAGCTTTTACCGTTAATGTTGATAAAATCAATGCAATAATGGCTACTATTTTCATGATTTCTTTCCTCTTAGTTTTGGTTGTTTTGCGCCATACGAGTTAAAATTAAAAAGGTTATAAAGCACAGTAATTAATACACCTATGCACATCTTATCGAATAACCAATAATGCTTTTTCCAAAAATTTAAATAATACTTGAAATAGTTGATTGAAGAATATCCCTAATTTCGGAACGACCCAAAGTAACATATATATTCCTGCTAACACTTTAAGTGGTAGTGCAATAAAAAAGATATTAGCGCTTGGCATAATTCGCGCAAATATGGCAAATGCCACATCCATCAAAAATAAAACGATAATAAATGGTGCAGATAGTTGAATACCAATAACAAATATTTGAGTTGCCATTTTTACAAATTCTGGACCAGCAGCACTATAATCTGCAGTTCCCAAAGGAATTACATCAAAACTTTTTTTTAGAGCTCTTAAATAGGTTGCATCTCCACCTATGCTCAAAAAGATTATGATTCCCAATAAAATCATAATCTGACTAAAAATTGGATTCTGTGTTTGAGTTGTTGGGTCAATAATATTTGCGAAACCCAAACCTGTTTGAATAGATATAAATTGACCACCAAATTGAACACCAGCAAACACAATTTGACCAGCCAAACCCATAGCAACGCCGATCAAAATTTCTCTAATAATGAGCAATACTAATTCTAAGCTTGTTGTATCTAAAGGAATAATAGCACCATTTAAAGGAACAACAGGCATAAGGACTAGAGTTACCGCTAAGGAAAAAAATAGTTTTACCCGTCCTGGAAATTGAGCTGATCCAAAGAAGGGCGCCGTTGCAATTACACTTGCCACGCGAACCATAATAATGAAGGCAGTAACTAAAAAAGCTGGGTCAAGTAAATTAAGATTCATGTTTTAATCTTAAAATGAATCTATTGGTTAAAATCCAATGTATAGTCATTCTTATTTTGGCACTATTTTGCCAAAAGTGGTATAAAATCAAATATTCTTTGGGTAAACGCAATGCCATATTGAAGCATATAGCCAAAAAAGAAAAATAGAATGATAACAATCACTACCATTTTAGGCACATAACTCAAGGTCATTTCCTGTATTGAAGTCGCAGCTTGAAATATCGATACGGTTAAACCAACAACAAGTGCAGTGATTAATAAAGGACCAGCTAAAACAACCGTTGCTGTTAGCATTTCTTGAATCCAATAAAGTCCAATTTCTGTATTCATAAAAACGCCTCAGTTAAAACTTCGAACTAATGAATCAACTAATAAATACCAACCGTCTGTTAAAACAAATATGAGAATTTTAAAGGGTAATGAAACCAAAACCGGTGGTAAAAACATGACACCCATTGCAAGTAGAACAGATGATACAACTAAATCAATAACTAAGAAGGGCAAATAAATTAAAAATCCAATTTGAAATGCAATTCTAAGTTCTGATATAACAAAGGATGGAACTACAACATATAATGGAAGTTTTTCTACGGTTCCAACTGATCTCAAATTAGCTAAATCCATAAATAACAGAACATCTTTTTCGCGTGTTTGCTTAAGCATAAAATCTTTTAGTGGAACCGAACCACGGTCTAATGCTTCTTGTTGCGTTATTTTATTTTCAATATAGGGTTGAATTGCCACATCATTGATTCGATTAAAAACCGGCATCATAATATAAATAGTTAAAAAGAGAGCAAGACCAACTAACACTTGATTTGGTGGCGATGACTGTGTTCCCAAAGCTGTTCTCATAAAGAAAAACACAATTACGATTCGAGTAAACGAGGTCATCATGGTAATAAACGCAGGGCCAAAACTCAGAATCGTAAGCAAAATTACGGTCTGAATTGCTATTGAATAATCTTCTTTGCCTTGAACGGGAGAAACAGAAAGATCAATTCGAGGAATTGATTGCGCCATTAATTCAGCTACTCCTGAAAACAAAAAAGCTGCTAGAAAAAGGACAACTAATAGGGACTTTTTTAACATGTTATTTTGGCTTAACTCTCTGTTTCCTTTTTAAAAAATTTACTAAAAGCTGAGGGTTCGGATGACTTAGACCTTTCAGGTAAATTTGCCCAATCTTGTTCAGCAAGTGTTTTCAAAACCGTTATTGATTGATGAGTAACACCAAGAATATAAATTTCACCTGCGAATTTGACTGCTTTAATCGATTGTCCTGGTCCAATGATTTGCTCAGCAAGAATACTTCCTTCAATTTGTTGCGGAATTTTGTTTTTTTTTGTCCATAGCCATAATCCAGTAATCAAAACAACCAATACAATGAAAACGGGTAGGGCATTTGAAAATAAATCAGGCTCTTTTTCTTGACGTGCTACTACATCAGTTGTACCCAAAAGTATTCGTAATGAATCAAGACGCTGTTGCGTTTCCACCGAAACTGAATCTTCCTGATCTTTAGAATCTGTTTGCTGTAGGGCAATCAACCATAGAACCAATAATATTGCGGATAAAATTAAAATTGGCCGTAAAAAAGTTGATCCTATTTTCTGACTACCCTGATTAAGCATTAACGAAGGCTTTCGATACGCTCTTTTGTTGAAACAAGATTGGTGATTCTTACACCAAAATGTTCATCAATAACTACTACTTCACCTTCAGCTATTCTATGACCATTGGCATAAATCTCAACAGGTTCACCTGCTAATTTATCTAATTCAATTACCGAGCCACGAACTAAGTGTAGCACTTCGCCTAAAGGAAGTTCTTTACGACCTAATTCTACAGAAATATCAAGTTCTACATCTTTTAGAATATCAAGATTTCGTACTTCATGTTCACTTTTGACATCAGCAAATGGATTAAAATCTTCAAATTCTACAGACTTACTTGTTACAGGAGCCATTCCTTTGGCACGTTCTCTTTCGCGATCTTTTTGTAGAGGATCTTGTTTTGGTTCAGGTGGTGCTTGTGGCTGAGTCTGACGAGTAGGAGTAACTTGTTTTGGAGGAGCAGCAGATTCAAAAGCGGCAGCAATATCATCATCAGAAACCATTTCCTGTGCTGGAGCAGCTTTTTGAGCTTTTGGTTTTGGTGAAGCTTTTGGAGGAGGTGGTGGTGGGGCTTGCTCTTCTTCAACGCCCATTACGGCTTGAATCATTTCATCATCGGGTACTTCAAAAGCTAAAATCATAGCTAGTTGAGGTTGCTCATCACCATCTATTGTAAATTTTCCAGTAACATCAATTTGGGCAATAAAATAATCAGTGCCTGTTACAGAAGCCGCTATCTGAGCTGATTTCAACAAATCAACCATTCCAGGTTCAACAGGAATATCATCAGATTGCAGAGAAACTTGAACGGTACCAAATAACTGAGAAGTAAACTCTTTAATTAAATCACGCGTAATCTCATTTACTTCACGTTCTTCAACGCCAAGCATTGCATTTGATAGTTGAGGAATCCAATTATCATCAAAAGCAATATAAATCATGGTTCCAAAAACTTGCTCTTTACAAGCAACAACGGCTGTTCCTGTTTTTAAGGCTTCCACAACCATTTCAGGATCGGCAAAGCTTGTAGCTGAAACTTCAACGTTTAATTTTTTTAATAAAATCGTTTTAAGAAAGCTTTCTATAGCCGGGAGCTGATTTTTTAAACCCTGCTCTATTACACGCGCTTCCATATTTTTTCCTTATTCCTTGTTATCTTTTTCTATAAAATCGAAAACTTTAATGGCTTTGTGCCTTCTCATTTGGCCTGGAAAAGCTTTCATTTTCAAATGATTATTCACTAATACATCAAGAGGTTGTTCAACTCGGCGATTCAATGTAATAGCATCACCAACTTGCATTTTGATTAAATCTTTGATGGTAATTTTTGTATTACCTAATACGGCTTGAACCGGAACTTCTACCGTTTTTAAATGATCACGATAAATTGCTCTTTGTTCAGGTTCCAAATCATCTTTGCGCATTTGATTTGCATTACGAAATAATGAATTAGATAGAGCTTTTTCTAATAAAGCATACGGATAACACAAATTGAAAACAGCACGGCTATCATAGATCGAAATTTGATAGAATACAACAATTGCAGGTTCCATTGCAGAGATAATCTGAATGTTTTCTGGGTTGCTTTCATAAGAATGTTGATAAACGGTAAGTTGCATGTACGGAGCCCAAGCTTCCTGTAGCTCAGAATAAACTCTGTTCATAACACGCGACATGACTTTCTCTTCAATATTGGTCATTTCCCGACGGAATGTCATTTCTTTACTTCTACCGCCACTTTGTCGTTCAACAGAAAACACACAAAAACGAGGATCAATTTCCATTACAGCTTCGCCACCCCATTCTTCTACCGTGAAAATAAATAAAGCGCTAGGAGAGGCAATCGATTGAACAAATTCTGAATAGACAACTTGATCAATGGTCAAAAATTGAATATCAACAATTGTCCGTAGCATATTGGTAAATGCAACGGACATATTTCTGGCAAACGTTTCATGGAGATTCCGTAAAGAACGCATCTGCTCTTTACTAACCAGTTTAGGGTGCTTAAAGTCGTAATTTACTACTTCCTTTTTAGGAAGTATCACCATCGGTTCTTCAGATTCTGGTATATCGGCAAACTGATTAAGTAAAGCATCGACTTCGTTTTGCGACAGCAGTTTTGATGTCATATCTGCATTCCTGACTATTGCATCACATATTTAGTGAAGAAAATATTTCTTACCGCACTTGTACCCATTACGGAATTAACAACAATGGCTAATTCCTGTTTCAGAGTAATTCTGGTATCAACTCGTTGTAGTTCATCAACCGTTTTTTGGCTTAAAACTGTATTTATGGCATCTTTTATAATAAATTCTTTTCTTTGAGCATTGGTTAAATCATTTTCATCGCGCATTTGAATACTGATTGAACAAACTAAAAATCGCTGACCCTTAGACTCTGCAGGATTAATCGTAATATTTTCTATTGAATAGGTTACACCTAGACTTGGTGGATAACCATAAGCCCATTCATAGATTGCTGGATAGTTTAGAGCTACAATGGTATAAGCTCCAATCATTTCAGCAATTAAAATAGCAGCAATTAAAAAAATATTGCCATAACTTTTCGACAATTTACGGGGGATAGTAACAACTGGGATATTATCCCCATCGAAGGGCGAAGGTTTTGTCGATTTTGGTTTTTCAAATTTTTTAGCCATAACTCTTTTGAACTTAATTTACTGACTGCAATGGAATGGTAGGAACAATTGGAGTTCTTCGTTCACCAAGTCCATCAGACTGTCTGTATCTTATAAGAATTTCCACACGTCGATTAAGTGCTCTATTAACGGGATCGTCATTACTTGCAATCGGCTGATATTCTCCTATGCTACTCGACTTAAATTTCTCTGGTGGGAGATTCGTATTTTCCAATAAAAATAAAAGAACAGAAATTGCACGCTCAGAACCTAAATCCCAGTTTGAGCGAACTCTTCCACTTCTAACAGGAATATTATCTGTATGGCCTTGAACTTCTACCTGCTCAATGTCATCATCGAACAGATACGTAATTTGTTTTAGTATATTTTGAGATTTGTCTAGCAATCTAAAATCACCACTTAAAAAAGTTAGTGACTCTTTTAAAATTATTCGATTACCACTTGGCAATAAATCAACTTGAACTTGATCTGTAAGGCCATTTTCCTCAATATATCTACTCAGTTCTTCCCATCGTTCAACACGCTGCATTCGATCTGCTAGGGCGTCTATTGGGATAACTGAGCTTTCGTTTAAAATGCCTTCTCCACCTTCAAAAACAGCTTTAATAGCTTTTAATTTGGAATCTTCTATACCAGGTGTCATGGCATAAAAAACAACAAAAAACACCATTAATAGTGTGATAAAATCTGAGTAGGTTACTAACCAGCTTGAAGATCGGTCAATGCGCTTTCCCATTTTTCCCTTTGCTGATTTACCCAGTGGTTATACATTTTATCTTCCTGTTGCTGATTATAGCTAGCACTACCAAACAATCTGTTGTATTCCTGTTTTTCATCAGGAGTACAAAAACTCAGCATTTTCTTTTCTAAAATTCTGGGGTTCTCACTGTTTGCTAAAGCTAATATTCCAGCACGGAGCATTTTTTTTTCATTAATTTCTTTCTCTGAAAACTCTTTGAGTTTCCCGGCCAAAGGCGCAAATATCAGGTTTGCAAATATTGTACCGTAAAATGTAGTAATTAAAGCCACGGATAAACCTGCACCAATTCCACTAGAATCATCCAAGTTTCTGAGCATCAAAATCAATCCAATTAAGGTCCCAATCATCCCAAATGCGGGTGCATAGGTTGCCATAGAGTTCAAAATACGATAATTCACATCGTGCCTTTTTTCCATTTGCATAATCTCATCTCCCAAAATATGTATCAGATTATCCTCTGAGATCCCATCTATTGCTAATTCTAATCCACCTTTTAAAAAAGGGTCATCTATATATCGAATATCCTCATCTAGAACTAATAATCCATTCCTTCTTGCTCTACGTGAAAAAATGGTAAACATCTCTATATGATGAAGTAAGTCTATTTTTTTGCCATTAAACGCTTTTTGAATGGCTTTTTGCGTATTTAATAAATCATCTTGCGGATAATTAACTAAACTCGCAGAAATAATACCCCCTAAAACAATAATCATTGATGAAACACTGATAAACGACATTAGACCACCTTCTATAAGAATAGAAAGAGTAATTAGAGCAAGACCTGCTGAAATTCCAATCGTTGTTGAGCGATCCATTAATTATTCGTTTTTTGTAGATTCATAGGAGTTTTAAAAAGAAACCTGCCACTTTAATGGCGGCAGGTATTTACTTGCAAAAAATAAAATTTTAACTATTTGATAAATATACGCTTATAAGCGTAATATTAGTCATTTAATTAAAAAATTAACGTTTTAACTGAGTTACCTCTGCTAATAACTGATCAGAAGTTGTGATTACACGAGCTGCTGATTGATAAGCTCTTTGAGCTACAATCATTTCGGTAAATTCAACCGCTAAATCAACATTTGATGATTCCAGAAAACCAGAACTGATTGTTGTATCAGGTAAGTTTTTCGCTGAACCAATAATTAAATCACCAGCTGTTGTATTTACAGAGAATAAACCACTTCCAACATGAACCAAAGCATTTTGGTTGGCAATAGAAGCAACACCCAATTGAGCTAAGTTTTTGCTACGACCGTTGCTGAAAGTACCAACAATCAAACCACTAGCATCAATGTAGAAATCACTTAACGTACCTTGAGCATAACCATCTTGTTTTACAAAGTTAGCTGAAACGGCACCATCAAATTGAGTTAAACGACCAGAGTTAGAATCGTCTAGATTCACATCAAAAGTCATTTCTTCGGCTGCATTACCAGGATTGAACGTTAAACTTTCTAGACCGTTTGCAGGAGTAACTAAATTACCTTCGTCATCAAATTCAATTTGAAATGTTGAACTAGGAACTAGGTTTGCTCCAACTCTAATTTGTTCGTTGTTCAAGAAACTAGAGGTAACTGTCCATTTATTAAAATCATCTTGAGTAAACTCTAAAAGTAAAACGTGCGCTTCACCTTGTGAGTCATAAATGGTATTACTAATTAAGGTAGATGCGGTCTCACCGGGAACTGTTTCTGTAAATGAAGAGAAATTAATATTTCCCGTAGCACCAGCATCCATTGATAAAGTAAGACTTAACGAGCTATCGCCAAGTTCATCACCTTTTATAACAATTTTACCATCTTGCAAGTAGGCAGTTGCTTCACCAGAAAATGCCGTATTTAACGTTGTAATCAGCGAGTCTAAGGTTGTTCCATCATTTGCTGCACCATAAGTGAATGTCGATGTTATCGCCGTACCATCCTTAGCTGTGCCAGCAATGTTAATAATATCACCATCAACTAATGCAGTCGTTGCTTGATTCATTGTTGCTAAATCTTGAGTACCAACAGCTAATGCATTATCAGCATCTGTGAACGCATTATTGTTACCTATTACCCGAGCAGAACTTGTATTTGAACTTAAGTTACCAGCAAGATTAACAGTAGTTGTTTTTTTAGGGGCAAAAATATCAGAGAAGTTTACACGGATATTTTCTGCAGAACCACCATTAATTACTGTTCCGTCTGCGTTAGCATTAAAACCACGAACATTCAAACCTGCATCAGTTACTAAAGCACCATCAGCGTTAAATTTGAAGTTACCTGCACGAGTTACAAAATCAGAAACTCCGTCGTTTACCATGAAAAAACCATTACCTTGGATTGCCAAGTCAGTTTTAACATTTGTTGAGGAGATTGGACCTTGAGAAAAATCACGTGAAATGGAAGAAACGCGTGAACCTAAACCAACTTGATTGTACAAGCTTGGTGCAGAACCAAAACGAGCATCAGGTTTAGTTAAACTTTGAGAAACGAGTTCTGCGAAGTTTACTTGGCTAGCTTTAAAACCAGCTGTATTTACGTTTGCTATATTATTACCGATGACGTCCATTTTTGTTTGGAAACCGCGCATCCCGCTAACACCGGCTGTTAAAGATCTCATTAAAGACATAAGATTACCTCTTAGTTATTAGTTGTTTTTATGTGACGTAGGAGTTGTGCTATCAATCGATCAAGCACAATGGGCTCCCCTTGCGGGTCCAGCCCTGAAAAAAATGTTGCATTCAATCAGATTACATCATTTTGTTGGTTAATACGGCGCTATCAATTTGGGTAAAAACGCGATCGCGTAATTCCATTTGATCCACCGCAGTTATTACTGTCCTGTTTGGAATATTGACTACAAAAGCGTTATCTCCATCCAAAACTAGGGTTTCACGACTGCCTTTTGCAGCTGCTCGGTTAACGGCTTCATCAATTCTGACAAGATCTTGCTCATCAAGAAAGATGTTTCTGTCTTCTAAACGCTTCAACGCATGGCCGGAAAACTGCAATGTCCGGTTTCCCTGCTGAACGCGCTCCAGAATATTGGCAAAACTCTCACCCGAGGGCGTAAGTGGAACCTGATTCGGAGTCTGTTTCGGCGTGGGTTGCACCGGCGCGATAGGATTCATCCTACCGGTCAGATGTCGTATATCCATACCTAGTATGTTAGTTAAAGTTGACTCTACCGTGCAAAATAAACGTTTTTTTGTTTATCGTTTCGGGAAAATCAACATTCGGGTTTATTATGCCCCGATTTCTTCAACATCTCCAAGTCCTATATAGGCTCCGTTAACCAATAGTTGTACACCTGTTGGGGTATATTTTACTCGGTCAACAGTTCCGTAAATGAACGTATTGGCTTGGACTTCGGCATCGCCATCTTGAGCAGTTACTCTAACAGAGTAATCGCCTGCCGGTAAACTTTTACCGTCGGTGGTTTTACCATCCCATTCCCAAGTGTGTTCACCAGGACCTTTATTTTCAAAGTTAACTGTTCGAATAACATCACCATTTTCACTGATAATTTCGATTTCAACCTTATCCGCTGTAGAACTTAGATTATATCCAAATTCAGTCGGTTTGTCTCCATCAAAGCGAATAACTTCAGCATAAGCTTTCACTTTTTTACCAGGCAATGATGCTGCTAAGGTATTACTTAATCCGGCTCCAATAACTTCCTGTGAAGCTGCCATATTTTCAATGGAAGAATTCACATTTATTAATTGTTCAACCGAGTTAAATTGAGCTAACTGAGATGCAAATTGTGAGCTATCCATGGGGTTAACAGGATCTTGATTTTGCAACTGGGTTACCAGCAAGCGCAAAAACTCATCCTTTCCCAAGTCGCTTCCGGGAGTTCCCTGAGCACGAAAAGCTGTAGAAGAATCGGAGCGTATTTGTGTTAGTGCATCCATACAGTTATTGTTTTTTTCTGTCCAAATACTCTAAAAAGAGTACTTGTTTGTGGGTGTATTACGGATTGTTAAATCGTAATCTCTTTATGATTCACCTGCTTCATTCAAGCCTGTGAGTTTGCCCAGTTCAATTTTACCTTCACTTTGTGGAGATCCGCTATTTTGCTTAGATCCGCCATCGCGATCAGGGTTATTGAACTGAATTTCAACTTTCAATTCTAGACGTTGTTGAATATTGTCACGAATTTCATTCAAATGTTGTTGAATGACTCGGGTTAACTCTGGAGTTCCACCATTAATTTGCAACTGAATTGTTCCTTCAACGCTTTTTCTAACGGCAATCGTAAGAGCTTCTCCCTCATCTGTAACTAAGCGATGTTTATGCCAAAACTTAGCATCTTTATTTAATTCATTCTGAGGGATATTTCGAATAAACTGCGCTACTTTAATTGGAAAATCTTTCCTAACTGGTGAGGAAAGAAACACTTGTTCAGTTGTGTTATTTACTTCATTACCTTTTGCCTGTAAACTGTTACTATCCAGCACATTATCAGAAAGCTGATCTGAGGTATTAATCATTTCTGTATTTTCAGAAACCGTATTTTTTGCGCCTGAATCAGCAGAATATTTACTCGAATCAACACCTGATGACACGATTTCTTGTTTATCTGTTTTTAAGGTAAACGACTTTTTATCAGTATCTGCTACTTTACTGTTTTTGGAAGAGTTGTTCCCACCAGTTTGAAGATCTGAATTCTTACTTTTTCCAGAGAACAATTCACCAACTTCATTTTCAATCGTTTGACCTTCAACTGTTGCAAATTGATTAGCTCTTGCGTTCGAATCTAGTTCCGTTACAGGAACTTTTATATCCGTGTTAAATAAACGTACTTGTGCTTGAACATCTTTTTTAGAATCAACAATTGAATCATTTTGAACAGAGCGACCAAAATATCTGTTGTTCTTGATGTGAGAAGGTTTGCTTTCAACTTCTTTTTCATCAGAAACGGACAATTTATGACTAAATACTACTTTCGGTAAATCCTCAACCGATTGTTTAATGGCATTCGTTTGTACGTTTACTGGTTTTGCAATCGAATGATCTACACTAAGTTTTGGTGCTTCAATAGATTTATCTTGCACATGATTCAATACACTTGAAACTGCCGCTACAATTTCGGTTTCAGGGCTATTAATTTGTCCACTTTCTTTTAAATCTATCTCTGCTTTTTCAACAATTAATTCTTTAGAAACTTTATTTGGATTTTTGACTTCTGTTTTCAGCTTAGTTTCTACAGATTTTATAGACTCCGTTTGAGTATCATCATGATTTGTTTGAACATCATCAACCAGAGTCGTTGATAATTCTAAACTTACATCTTTATTCAAAATCACTTCTTTTGACTCTAAACTATCTTTTTTAGTTAAAATTTGAGGCTTTGAAGTAGTAGAATCCGCTTTTTGAACTGTTTGTTTTTCTTCTGATTTTATCTTTTCAATTCCTACATTTTCCGTTTTTAGATCAGTTGTAACTTTTGAAATATCAGCTTTAGGACTAATTTCAGGTTTAACTGATTTTGCTTCCTGAACCGGACTTGCACCTTCACTTTGACCTTGCTTTATAGATTTTAGTGAGGTTGTTTCTTTTGATTGTTCATTTGAAACAATTTTCGAAGGTTTTAATATCGTTTTAGCCTCAGTAAGCTCTTGCTTTACTGATAAATTTGGAGATACACCGGCTTTTTCACTAACATTTGACTTATCAGCACTCGGTTCAGCTTTTGTTGTTTTTGTCTCTGATGAAACGGCGACTTTAATTTCTGGTTTGGCAGAAGTTTCTACTTTGGCACTAAAGGATTCCACCTTTGGCCCTGCATTTACCGATTTGGTTTCAGCAGCTGTGCTTTCTGTTTTTACAGAACTAGTTGCTTTTAAATTACTTTCTGATTTTTGAGCAACATCTTTTGGAGTACTTGCTGTTTTTGATTCAACCTGAACATTAAATGGTTTTGACGAACCAAGCTCTTTGGTATTTAATTCTGCTTTTGGATGATTATTTTCTGAAATTGTCGAAGAAACAGTGTTAGAAATAGTTTCTTTTGCACCGTTTACAGTCGATTTGGGTAATTCAGACTTAACAACAACTTTTTCAGGCGAAACTTCTTTTGAATGTATCGCTTTGGACGAAACATGACCTTTTTCACTAACATTTGACTTATCAGCACTCGGTTCAGCTTTTGTTGTTTTTGTCTCTGATGAAACGGCGACTTTAATTTCTGGTTTGGCAGAAGTTTCTACTTTGGCACTAAAGGATTCCACCTTTGGCCCTGCATTTACCGATTTGGTTTCAGCAGCTGTGCTTTCTGTTTTTACAGAACTAGTTGCTTTTAAATTACTTTCTGATTTTTGAGCAACATCTTTTGGAGTACTTGCTGTTTTTGATTCAACCTGAACATTAAATGGTTTTGACGAACCAAGCTCTTTGGTACTTAATTCTGCTTTTGGATGATTATTTTCTGAAATTGTCGAAGAAACAGTGTTAGAAATAGTTTCTTTTGCACCGTTTACAGTCGATTTGGGTAATTCAGACTTAACAACAACTTTTGCGGATGAAATAGCTTTTGTATTTACTTTTTTAACAGAATATTCTGGTTCATTGCCAACAGCAACAGATTCTCTTGCAATTGATTTTATCTCCTGATGTTGAGTTAAACCACTTTTCTGTGAAACAGTATTCCCAACATTTAAAGGTGATGAAATCGAACCATTTTGTCCAATATGAGACGTTTTTGAATCTGGTTTTGAAACGAAAGAATTTGTTTCCATGTCTGTTTCATCTGCATCTAAAGCATCAAATGAATAGGCATCTAAGGATTTAATAACAGGTTTATTTAGTATTTTTTGATCAGATTCAGCTATTTGTGCCTGTTGAAGAAAATCGTGTGTTGCTGATGTATTTCCTTTTACTTTCTTCGCCGTTACTTTCGTTTTGTCATCTATTGCAGATTCATCCACTCTTTTGTGTGAAAAAATACTCGATTCTGTTTTAGATTCATCTTGTTTATTAGAAAATGCAGAACCATTTATAAGTGACCTAATAGATTTCTCACTTTTAGTACTAGTCAATATTTTTTTTTGACCCTTGGGTTGTGCTCCATGTGATTTTTCATCTATAGTGTGTTTTGCATTAACTGAACCTACTTTTGATGTATTAACATGATTCCTTTTAGAATCTGAAGCCACTATTGACCCCGTTAATCCTTTTTTTATCGAAGAAAATGAAATCGTTGAAACTGTATGAATTGGTTTAGCTACTGTTTTTTCTTGAACAGACTTTAGGCTTAGTTGATTCGTACTTGATACAGAATTTGGAAATACATTTACCCCAGCTTTAGGCTCAGCTTTTGGAGGATGTTTTAAAACAGATTTATCAAAACTAATCGCTACTTCTAAACCATGTTGCTGTAATATCCCCAATTTTTGACCAAATCCATTCACTGTAGCAGTTTTATTTGGATCGCTTAATGGACTTAATGCCGTCTCTAAAACGGATTTAAAATTTTTGCTTGAAACGGGTTTAATTAAAAGAGCTCCAACAGATTTAGAGCTAGCATCAGCTTTTGATGTTAAACCTAACCATGAACGAATCGTTGCTAAACTCATGACATTATCCTCTTTAGAATTGAGGCCGCTTTTAAAGGTTCCAGAGAACGTAATAGTTTTTCTCGCTGAGAGTTTGATGCCGTGTTATAAATTTGAATCAAATTACTTTCACTAAGAGGGCTAAGAATCATTCTCAATTCCTCTTCATCTAAACGCATGAGCGATTTTGTAATTTCCTCTACTTTAGGATCTTTTTCGAATAATGCATCAACATTATTTGAAAAAGCGGTATTGCCTGTACTGTTAATCTCAGGAATAGCTGAATTTATTGCCAAAAGCTCGTCTTCCAATTGCATACTTACTTGAAAAAGGGAATCAATTAAGGCAATATCTTTCATCTCTTTTGATTTTCTCTTTGATAACTCATTCTCAAGTTCTTCAATTTTATTTTTCATATCTGAAAGATTTTGCGGACCAAAACTGGCATAATCATACAGATAAATCTCGCCTCCGGTATAACTTAATTTTGCATCAGGATTAAACGATGGGTACAAATAAAATGAAATAACTAAGAAAATTAAAAAGGCCAATATAAAACCAATAATTGTAATAATAATTCTTCTAGGTTCCATGCTTAGCTCCTTTCGCGATTAAAACGTTGAGTTGCAATTTCGTTCATAACAAGCTGTTCGGCTTTGTCTAAATCTTTAATAAACTGAATCTTTTGCTTAGATTCAAGGTTTTCTAAAGCTAGTGTTTTTCTTCGGGCTTCCATCATTTTTTTTCGTTCCCGTTCCACATCATGAGTAGCTTTATTAATTCTGTTTGCCAAATTAAATAACTGATTATGCCTTCCTTGCATGTATTCAAAATGTAATTTGTTTACTGCAATATGATCAGAACTTATGTACTCATTTAATTGCTCGGTAACTTCTTCTTTATGCTGTTCTAAAGTTGCTTTTTTTTGCAAAACTTTTGCAAAAGCTTGCTTTTGAAGAAATTCTTGATGCTTTCTTACTTTCTTAACGGTTTCTAAACGAAACTCAAATTTATTTTTCATCTTCTACACCAATCATCAAGAAATTAATTGTGCTAATTTTTGCCAAATGGCCACATCAAAATCATATTCATGCATATCTTGCTTCAAAAAGTCATTTAACGCTTCAATTTTGGCGATTGCAAAATCAATTTTGGCGCTACTACCTTTAACATAAGCACCAATATTAATTAAGTCTTCAGATTCTTTATAAATCGCCAATATTTCTCGTGTTTTCTGAGATAATTGCCGTTGTTCTTTCGTAATTACTTTTGGAGAAACGCGAGAAACGCTCTCTAAAACATCAACTGCTGGGAAATGATTTTTATGAGCTAATGATCTGGATAAAACAATATGACCATCAAGAATGGAGCGAACAGCATCAGCAATTGGCTCTGTCATGTCGTCATTATCAACCAAAATGGTATAAAGACCTGTAATGCTTCCTCTTTGAGTTCTTCCTGCTCTTTCTAATAATTTAGGTAGCAATGCAAACACACTTGGTGTATAACCTTTCGTCGTTGGTGGCTCACCAGACGCTAAACCAATTTCTCGTTGAGCCATAGCAACACGAGTAACAGAGTCCATCATTAACATAACATCTAAACCTTGATCTCTGAAATATTCAGAAATGGCGGTGGCAATATATGCTCCTTTAATTCGGCTCATTGCGGCTTTATCACTTGTTACAGCTACAACTACTGATCGTGCTAAGCCATCAGGACCGAGCGCATCTTCAATAAATTCTCTTACTTCACGCCCACGTTCACCAATTAATGCAATCACATTTACATCAGCTGAAGCATTTTTGGCAATCATTCCCATCAGAACACTTTTACCAACTCCAGAGCCTGCAAAAATACCCATTCTTTGACCTTTACCAACCGAAATAAACGCATCAATTGCTCTTACACCTGTTCGCATCATTTCATCAATATTTTCACGCTCGAGTGGACCTGGTGGAGAATTATGCACCGGATAAGACTCCGTATCTTGTAAAGGGCCAAGTCCATCTATTGGCTGGCAATTTGCATCAACAACACGACCTAACAACGATTTACCAACCTGAATAGTTAATGGCTGTTTTATAGGCTCAATCCACATTCCTGCTTTCAAACCCTCTGTTCGGTCTAATGGCATTAATAAGGTTTGATTATCACGTAAACCTACAACCTCAGCCTGAACTTTGGCATCATTATCCATGTGAATGGTATACAAAGAACCCAATGATGCGTTTAAACCTTTAGCTTCTATCAATAAACCAACCGCAGAGGAGACTTTGCCGTATTCGGTTGGGTCTAATTCTGTTTTTACAATATGCTGATTTATATGACGAAGTAATTCTAACATGTAATTCTTTTTAGGTATTTCCCCAGTCTTGTAAGGGAATAGATTTTCGTAAATCTGCCATTTTTTTAGTGAAATTATTCACCACAGCATCATGCGGTGTTTCAACGTTAAACTCACCAGGTTGAAATGTTTTGGAATAACTAACCTTTATTTTTTCAACTCCTGGCATTTTCTCCATTAGGGCAACAATTGCCTCATAATCGTATTCAGAAACTACAATAGAAATTTTTGTGTTCTCAGAAATTGAATCCAAGGTTTTTTTAACTGATTCTTTAACCCATGTTTGGAGTTGTTCATTGTGAACAGGGACACCAATAACTTTTTCTGCCATGTCAAAAACTAAAGAGGTGACTCCAGGTTTAATTTCTTCAATTGTAATACGAAGTCGTTGATCCAGTTCCATTAAAGCATTTTCAAAATGATGCAATTGTTCATCAATTCGTTGTCGAGCTTTTGCTTCCCCATCGCTAAAACCGGCTTGATAACCCTCCTTAATTGCAGCCTGCCGAGTATCGTTTAAACGACGAGACCATTCCAAGTTATTTCGCTCAATTACATCTTGATAATCGATTTCTTCTGTTGGTTTTTCCTCAAACAATTCCTCATAACTAAGCTTGGTTTTATCTTTAGCTTGATATTTGAGTTGTTCCCGATAAATTAATCTTACATCAGCCATATAGGTTTTTCGTTCTACCTTGATTAATCAACCAATTGTTCATCTGAAGTTTTACGAACACTTATCGATCCAGCTTCTTCCATAATTTTTATGCGTTGAATGATGCGTTGTTGTGCATCTTCAACCTCTTTAAGACGAACAGGGCCAAGAGCATCCATATCTTCCATCATAATTGAACGAGCTCTATTGGACATATTCCTAGCAAATTTATCAACCAATTGCTTATCTGCACCTTTTAAAGCTACGACCAAATCTCGTTTATCTACCTCTGAGATTACTTTTTGTACTATTCTATCTTCAAGACCTAAAATATCTTCGAATAAGAACATCAGATTTTTAATTTCATCAGCTAATTCAGGATCTCTTGATTCAATTTCTTCAAGAACCATTCTTTCCGTAGAAATAGTTGCCGCATTCAAGATATTTGCAACAATATGAGCCCCACCAGATGAAAGCCCCGAATCGTTATCGTAACCTCCCATTTGCTCACGAATTACAAATTCAATTTCTTTTAGAACTTCAGGTGCAACTTTTCCCATTGTTGCAAGGCGATAAATTACATCACCACGAATATCTTCCGTCAAGTTTGAAAGTACTTCTGCAGCACGATCCGTTTTTAAATTACCAAGAATGAGAGCAGCTGTTTGGGGATGTTCATTTTGTAAAAATTGAACCATTTGTGAGGTTTCTGCCGTTTGGAACAAAGCAAAAGCACTCATTTCTGTAGCCGCTTCTAATCTACGAATTAAATCTCTTGCTACTTTTTCGCCTCGTGCGCTTTTTAAAATATCTCTAGCATAATCTAACCCGCCTTCCATTACATATTGTTTGGCAAGCATTAAATCGTGAAACTCTTGGAGCACGTCGTCCACTACTCTTGGAGATACATTTTGCATACCTGCAATTTCGAGTGTTATTTTCTCGATTTCGTTATCAGTTAGCATTCTAAACACATTAGATGCTGGTCCAACTCCAATTGCTATCATAATAATAGCAACCTTCTGAACCCCTGAAAGTTGAATAGGATCGTCAATAACTCGATTATATGAGTAACTTGCTGGCATTGAATTAAACCTTCCGGATATTTCTTATTTCTTTTGTTTTACCATAAAGCTTCGCACCAAATTGGCAGCTTCATCCGGTTTAAATTCTGCGAAATTTTTAATTTCATCAAACATTTTGGATTTCATCTTTAAACGACGTTGAGCCTCAGGCGAAAGTTTGCGCTGATAAACATCAGTCGTTTCAAGATTGATAAAATCGGCATCCTCATCATAATTTTCTTCAGATTGCTCATTATCTGAACTTTGATTCTGTTGATTTTTAGGAAGAGTTTTTTGATCACCTACTTTATCTCCTTTTATTTCTGGCTTCATATCGAAAAACAGAGGTGGTGTATCAGGATTAATTCGTTTTACAATTGCATAAAGAACTACTAATGCTAAACCTAAGCCCAATAATATTAAGCCCCACTTAATCCACTGATTCAACATTATTTGCTCTTGTAGATATTGCGTTTGGTTCTGCATGTCAACTTCAAGTTGATCTTCAAATCTGATTTGAGTAATGTTTACATCATCTCCACGATTTGGATTTATTCCCAATGCGTTTTTGACTACACCCCCTATGTCTTTCAATTCAGCTTGCGTGTAGGGGAAATAAACTACAGAATCTCTTCCATCAGTAGCTTTTAATCTATTCGATTTATGATTTAATAGAACAGAAACCGTAATTCTATTTATTGTTCCTACTGGTTTTTCGTATTTCTCACGAGTGGTACTAACTTCATAATTTCTGAGTTTAATAGCAGATTCTTGAGTGTTATTCGATTTATCAATAGATTGACCTCTAAGTGCAGGTGGGTCGTTAATATCTATTGGTAAAGGTTCTTTCTTAACATCACTCATCGCTTCTTGTCTCGACTCTTCAGAAATAACAACTCTTGATTCTGGATCAATTAATTCCGAATCTCTAGATAGCCTTTCAAAATCATGCTCTGTTGAAACCCGAACTATACTGTTTCCTGTCCCCAAAACTCTATCGAGCATCGATTGACCTTTTTGAGTTAAATAAACTTCGGCTTGTTGCTTCACCTTAAGTTGCCCATTCGATAACCCTACATCAGAACCAGAAGATTCATTATTTGAAATTTTATTTCCTCTTTGGTCTAATATGGTAACATTTTCAATGGTTAACTCTTCAACACTATGTGCTACTAATGCAGAAATTCCTTCAATTTGAGCTGGAGTTAAACGAGTACTTGGGTTCATATTTAAAATTATAGATGCAGAAGCATGAACAGACGATTCTGTAAATGGTGAACGTTCTGGTAAAACCAAGTGAACACGAGCCGCTTCAACTTGATCCATAGCACTAATTGTTCGCGACAACTCTCCCTCTAAAGCTCTTTTTAAATTTACACGCTGCATGAAATCGGTCATACCTAAAGTATTGCTATCAAATAACTCGTAACCACGATAATCAGCAGCACGCGCACCTTGTCCTGCAAATTGTAAACGCAACTCATAAACATCTTCACGAGGAACCATAATTGAGGTTCCACCATCTGTTAACTTGTAAGACACACTTTTCTTACGAAGTTCTTCAACAATATTATTTGCTGAAGAAGGTTCTAAATTTCCAAATAATAAGGTGTAATCAGGTTGAGTTGCCCAAAGGAATACACTTGTAACTCCCGCTAATATAACAACAGACATAAAACCAAATAACACGCGTTGAGCCATATTAAGTGGTTTAAAAAAGTTGTTAAGAATGTCCGAAAAACGTGCCATAATAGGGTAGTTTTATGAAGATTAAATTTGCATTCTAGAGAGTTCTTGATAAGCTTCAATAGCTTTATTTCTTACTTCAAGCATAAGTTGAAAACTTAATTGTGCTTTTTGAAGAGAAATCATTACCTCATGAATATTTTCTGACTTACCCGAAACAACGTCTTCTACTTGTTTATCCGCTGTTTTGGAAGATCTATCGACAGAATTTATAGCATCGCGAATCATTTCACCGAAACTTCCACTTTGGCTGTTTACAGATACTCTTTGAAGCGATTTTCTGTTTTCAATAACTTCATCAGTTGGAGATTGTGAATTATTTCGAGGCAAAGTTTTCATTGCGCTAGAAACATCTTTAAACGTATTTAAAGCAAAAGTTGTCGGGTTTATTGGCATAATAGTTCTGGTTTATAATTAAACTCTAAAGTCATAATTGCGACCTTTTGATTCGGGCATTTCCATTCTAGCATTTCCGTTAGACAGATACAATTCTAAGCGGCGATTTGAACCAAGTGGAAATTGCTCATGAATAAGGGCTTGTTCGTCACTAGACAATGGTTTTAAGTTGGACAAACCATTTTTACCAGTTTTGTACAAAGATTGTGCATTTTCTACAGATTGAACGTTTTGTAACTTCATTTTAGATTGCTTTATTAGATTTCGAATGCTCGTTTTATTAGTTGCTTTTCGGCTTCTACAACCGAAATATTGGCTTCAAAAAGCCTATTTGCGCTCACCATATTTGTCATCTCTTCTGTCAAATCCAAATCCGGATATTTCACCATGCCATTTTCATCAGCATCTGGGTGTGTCGGATTAAACTCATATCGGAATTTTTCCTGTTCAACGATTTCTTCCTGTGGCCCCATTTCAGCTAAAACTCTATTTTGCATATTCGAGCTTAATTGACTGTTTAAGTGTCCATTTCTGGTTTCTTTTAAGCCCATTGTTGTTTGTTCCAACTTCAACTTAAATTGTTGATCATCAGACAAAGAAGTTCTTAATGTTTTTGGTCTATAGGGTCCATCGCTACCTTCTATTCTAGTAGTTCCTGCATTGGCAATATTTTCCGCACTTATATTTAAGACCTTCCTTTGAAGATCCATGCCTCGAGAGGCCGTTTTAAAAACGGAAAAGAAACGGTCTATTTGCATATTAGTTCACCTATTGATTCCGACCTGTAATACCGGCTTTTAATAATTGGAAATTATGACGCAACGAACGAGTTACTAATTGAGCTCGAATTTGCGTATCTGCTAAAGCCATCATCTCATCTTCAATTAATGGCGTTTCTTCGGTTTCCTGCAATGAAGGCTGAATCTTAGACAAATCTACTCCGCCAGAACCCGAATTTTGTGCTTTTTGAAGTTGCGTTTCGAAAGGAACTTCAAGTCGTTTATAACCTTGGGTGTCAATATTGGCAACGTTAGAAGCAATCGCTTTTTGTCTAAGCGCATAAGCGTCTAAAGCTGTTTTAAGTAAATTGGTGTGGTTGCTATCAACTAATTTCATAACACAGATGGTTTAATTAACGTCTATAAAACAAGCATCGTGCCAAAAACAAAATCTTATAGCTAAGTTAAACACTTTCAATTCTAGCTTCATCAAACAAAGATTTTCGAAGCAGCTTTTACAATCGAAACAAGTTTTAAGTTCGGCATAATTTTTAGTATTAACTTTTGTACTACTACGAATAACCTGATGATGACTATGCCTCAGACCGAAATTCAAACAATCATTTCCATATTTGACAATCACATTATTCCCGTAATTGGCGTAAACCTTACAGCCGATTCGATTAGTTACGCAAATAAAAAGGCTGAGAATTTATTCGGATTCTCTCCAGTTGGAGAACATCCATTTTCACTACTCTCTGGAAAAATAAAACCATTTGGAAACGAAGAACGGTTCGTTTCAACTAAGGGCTTATTTCGCATTTTACGCTTAGCTTCAACGCAATTCAACGATCAAATCATCTTTTTTGAACCTATAGAAGAAGAACCTGGTAAAAAAGTTATGGTTGCTGGTGAATCTGCGGCTACTTTAATCACCCATTTATTCCGTTCACCGCTAACTGCATTATTTGGTTTAAGCGAGATGATTTCAACCTCAACAGATGCAAATAAGGAACTTATTGCACATTCGATAACAGACGGTCTTACAAGAATGTCTGATTTTCTAGATCAGTTAGAAGCATTTACCAAAATTGACCAACCTGATACGCAAAGTGCGCACCTTGGCGCTCTCATTCAAAGCTTTATTTATAAACTTCCTGCACATCAACGGCAAAAAATTCAGTTTACAATGGCTCCTGGAATTTCTGAGGTTAGAACAGACGCCTTATTTATTCATGAAATTCTTTCCGAATTAATAAAAAATGCTTTTGAACACGGCTCTGATGTGCTTTCTCCGATAGTAATTCAATTATTTGATTCAAAAACATTCCAAGTTAGTAATACCGGATTTATCTCAAATGAAATTGTCGATGGGCTTTTTCAGCCATTTTTCTCCACAAAATCTCAAAACTGGGGACTTGGATTAAGTAGATGCGTAAAAAAAGCGCAGGCTCTTGGGGGAACGCTGCGCTTAATTGAAAACTCACGAATTAAAGGAATTAGTATTGAGCTAAAACTCCCTTAATCTGTAATTAAGATTTATTAAATCCACACAGAAAATTTGAATTTGAGGGTTTTATTCATTCAAATAGTGGGTAATCGCTGATTATTTTATTGAAATATTTTTTTCTATATAGGCTCAATTATTTATTTCTTTGCATCAATTAATTCGATGGCTTCTTGTCTGGTAATCGCTTCAGGCTCAACACCTTTAGGTATTTTCACATTCAATTTTCCCCATTTAATATAGGGGCCAAAGCGCCCTGTTAAGACTTGAATTTCATCACCTTTTTCTTCAGGATATTTTCCTAATTCTTGAATTGGTGCAGAGCCTCTTGATTTTCTATTTGCTGCTTTTGTTAGCAATTCTAATGCTCTTGGCAATTCTACTTCTAAAACATTGTCAGCGGCTGCTAAAGATGCAAATGTTCCATCATGTACTACATAAGGTCCAAATCGACCAACACCAGCTTTAATTTCCTTACCTGATTCTGGGTGCATACCAACTAATCTTGGCATATCTAATAGTTTTAGAGCTATTTGTAAGTCTAAATCTTCTGGTTTCATTCCTTTTAACAAAGAACCGCGCTTAGGCTTTACTTTTTTATCTTCACCCAATCCAACTTGTACATAAGGCCCAAATCGACCAGTTAGAACAAAAATATCATCTCCACTTTCTGGATCTTTGCCTAACGAACTTGGGCCATCTTTAGAATCTTGCAATAACTCTTTTAATTTCGCCTGAGTTACATCACCTGGATATAAATCAATCGGAAGAGAAGTTGATGCTGTTTCTGCTAAATCTGTTGTTTGAACATAAGGTCCAAATTTTCCAACTAAAACTTGAAGTCCTTCCAAATCACGAATGGGTAAATCTATTTTTCTAGCTTCTGCTGGATCAATTTGAACTTCTTGAATCAATATTTGTTGCAAAAGACCTTTTTCGCCTTTAAAATAACTTTCCAGATAATTCAACATTTCGTGTTCGCCTGCTGCAATCTCATCTAACTTTCCTTCCATTTCAGAAGTAAATTTTGTATCAACTAAATCGGGGAAATGTTTTTCTAGCAATCCGGCAACGGCAAAAGCCATAAACGATGGAATTAAAGCATTGCCTTCTTTTTTAACATATCCGCGATCTACAACGGTACTGATAATACTTGCATAGGTACTTGGCCGACCAACACCTTCTTTTTCCATCGCTTTTACTAAAGTTGCCTCTGTAAAACGAGCAGGTGGTTTTGTTTCGTGACCTTTTGCTTCAATATTTTTTGCATTAATGGTATCACCAACAAATAATTCTGGCAACATCGATTCTTGATCTTCTAATGCTGCTTCAGGATCATCTGAACCTTCTACATAAGCTCTAAAAAAACCTGGGAATACAATTTGTTTTCCAGATGATTTGAACATTGCACTTGTTCCGTTGTTTTGTGCAACTATTTCCGCATTGGTGAAATTTAACAAAGCGTCTGCCATTTGAGTCGCCATGGTTCTTTTCCAAATTAAATCATATAATTTGAATTCTTTTCCACTTAAACCCGTTTCTTGCGGAGTTTTAAATTGATTTCCTGCAGGACGAATTGCTTCGTGAGCTTCCTGTGCGCCTTTTGCTTTTTTATTGTAAGAACGAACAGTGTGAAATAAATAATCTTTTCCGTAAATGGAAACCACCGCATTTCTTGCCGCTTCAATAGCTTGTTGACTCAAATTCGTAGAATCGGTTCTCATATACGTGATATAACCGTTTTCGTATAACTTTTGAGCTACTTGCATGGTCTCTTTGGCAGAAAATCCATACTTACGATTGGCTTCCTGTTGCAAAGTAGATGTGATAAATGGAGGAGCAGGAGAACGTTTTTGATTGGTTTTTTCAATAGCCTGAACAGACCACTTTGCAGATTTTAAGGTTTCTACAAGTTCTTGAGCTTCTTTTTCATTCAGTAATAAAACTTTGGATTTTGTATCTAATAATCCTGTTTCTGAACTAAAATCTTTACCTGTTGCAATTCTAGTGTCATTAACTCTAGCAAGCTCTGATTTAAAACTAACTTTATCGCCCGATTTATTTAATTGAGCAAGAATATCCCAATACGAACTCGTTACGAAACGCATACGTTCACGCTCACGCTGAACTAAAACCTCAACCGCTACTGACTGAACACGACCTGCGGAAAGACCTGGAGCTAATTTTTTCCACAGTAATGGAGAAATGGTGTAGCCCGCTAAACGATCCATAATTCTGCGCGTTTCCTGCGCGTTTACCAAATTCATGTCAATTTCACGGAAATTCAACAAGGCTTTTTTGATAGCATCTTCTGTAATTTCATGAAAAACCATACGCTTTACTGGCATTTTGGGTTTTAACACTTCTAATAAATGCCAAGAAATTCCTTCCCCTTCACGGTCCTCGTCAGTCGCTAAAATGAGTTCATCAACATCGCTTAATTGTTTTTTAAGTTTATCAACTACCTTTTTTTTATCAGCTGAAATCACATAAAGTGGTTCGAAGTCTTTATCGATATTAATTCCAATATTTGCCCATTTTTCTTTTTTGTATTTAGCAGGAATTTCTTTTGCATTTGCAGGTAAATCCCGAATATGCCCCATGGAGGAGTCTACGGAATACCCCTTTGGAAGAAACTTCTTGATTGTTTTTGCTTTTGTCGGCGATTCTACAATTACTAATGCCTTCATAGTGTTTTTCTTAACAATAGATTGTTTTTAAATAAGTTATGCTAATCATTATTCCAAAACATGAAATGGAATTAATGAAATAAATGTCTGTTATGCTTACTAAGTTAGGTAAAATAAGGTGAGAAATGGATAAAGAAAATTTGAATTAACGGTTTCTTTCAGATTTCTAGATAGAAATTTATCGGGCTTAACTTTTATTATTTGAAAATTTTTAGATTTATCTGAGCATTTTATTATCATATTAAATGAATTTCAGACCGTTCTATTCTATTCTTTTATTTCTTTTTTGCTTTAGCCTCAATCTTACGGCTCAATCTCCTTTCGATTTCCCTTATACTGTAAAAAAATATACAGTTGATGATGGCTTAACGGCTAACTCAATAAATCATGTAATACAAGATAATCTAGGGTTTATTTGGATTGCTACTTCTGGTGGTTTAAATCGGTTTGATGGACATACTTTTGAAACTATCGACCTTCCAATCGATTCCCTAACAAACTCTTCCGATACCTATATTGTATCTATTCAAAAGTATAAGTCTAATTTATTTTTCAAAACCAAATCAAACTGGTATCTCTATGATACGTTCACACAAGATTTTACTCGTTTACCCAATGAGAATTCAAGTTCAGAACATTTTTATTCCTTAACCGAATTTTCCGAGTCCTTAATTGGAAAAAGTGAGCTAGTTAAAGGCAATCTTTCTTTGATTAATAAAAAAAACTGGTCTGCAATGCCACTGATACCAGACCTAGTAACAAGTTATTTTATTCATAATGATTCACTTTGGACGGTCTCTTTAGAAGAAGTTATCATTATTGCACCCGATTTTTCTGTAAAACGAATTAAACATAATTTCCCTGATAGTAAACACATCACCTCATTGTATGTTAAAAAAAAACGGAATGGAAAAGGGTTTTGGGTTTATAATTTTGCACTAATAGACCAAAACTTAGCAGGTAACTCAACTCATTTTTTGCAAGCAGATTTTTCGAATCCAACACTTTTTTATCCACTCGAACAATCCATAAATGAAAAAATTAAACACATTTATTTTTATCTTTTCCAAGAAGATGAAAATAATCGATTATGGATTAATACGGAATTCGAAGGTTTATATATTGCTGATTTAGACAAAAACATCCTAGTTAACGCTAAGCAGATTCCTTCTTTAAAACCTTCTTTTGAACAATTTCTAACAAGAGGTGTTAACGAAATTGAACAACAGCTTTCTTTGGGTTAATGGAAATGGAACAGGCTTAATTCAAATCGATTTAAAGTCCAAACCATTTTTAACCATTCCTGCCCAAACAACTATTGGGCCTATTACTGTTTCAACCTTAACGAAGAGAGTTTGGTCTCTTAAAAATCAATTATGGTTTGTAAACCACAATAATCCCTATAGTTTAAATCACATCGATTTAGAGAAATGGACGGGCGAATCCTTTCAGTTTACAAACGAAAATAAAAAGTTACTTATATCGGATGCCTATTCATTGGACAATGAAAATTTTTTTGTGGGTAGTATTGAGAACCAAATAATCCATTTTAATGTAAAAACAGGCAAACAAGCAGAAATTGACGTTCCATTTTCAAATAAAGTTGCATCTAAATTTTCGAGTCAGAACCTTTCAGGTGTTGCAAGTCGGAGCAAAACCCGCTCTTTGTGGTTCGGGAATAGATTTCAATTCTTTCAGCTTTCCAAAAACCATATAGCCAAAAATTCTTTTAGTATAACCGATACTTCTGGTTACGGAAACTATATGTGGCAAATGAATGCCGTTTCAGATTCACTAAGATACGGTGTTTGGTTCACCATGGGCGGCAAATTAGGATTTCATTCTTTTTCTACCCAACAAAATGAGTATATAACTTTTAAAGAAGTGGGAAAAAGTGATAATAAGCATATAGAACTGATTCAGCGAAACGACGCATTAAATCAAAACCTCTGGATTTGCACAGAAAATGGTCTTCTCTATTTTGAACCCGAAACAGGAAGATCTCGCTATTTTGATAAACGAAAAGGTCTTCCCGATAATTTTACTTACGGCTTGCTTATAGATAAAAATGAAAACCTATGGATTCCAACAAATAGAGGTTTAGCAAGAGCTAGCATTGAAATCGACGCTCTAGGTCTTCCAGAGCTAATATTTAAAAACTTTACCGTAAAAGACGGACTCCAAAGTAATGAATTTAACACTTTTGGCTATTCTGAAGATGATTTTGGGCGATTTTGGCTCTCAGGAATTGGCGGAATAAATATGTTTTATCCTGATTCCATAATAGATGATTCAAGTCTTCCTAAACCCATTATCAAACAACTTTTAGTATCTAACCAACCTATTGAAACCGATACTGTCGTTTCCTTAAAAAAACATTTCACATTAAGTCACGAAAACAGAGATCTAACTTTAGAATATACAGGGATTTATTTTAGAAGAGCCGAAGACGTGACTTATGCCTATAAACTAACCGGTTTTGATGAGGATTGGATTTATTTAGGGAAAGAAAATCGAGTTCGATATACGAATCTAAAACCTGGTGTTTATAAGTTTTCATTAAAAGCGGCAAATTATGATGCGGTTTGGTCAGAACCGATTTCTGTTTGGATAACTATCTTAACCCCATTTTGGTTGTCTTGGTGGTTTATTAGCTTATTTGTTCTTGCATTAATTGGGATAATCTTTGGCATAATTCGGTATTACTCTTTTTTAAAAGTAAAACAACTATTGCGTGAGTTAGAAAAAAAAGAACTGATAAACAAAGAACGCTCTCGAATTGCTCAAGATTTACATGATGAAATTGGAGCGAATTTAACTCAGATTGCGATGTTGAGTGAATTGGTTAATCAAGAAAACTCTGACTCTTCGTCTGGCAAAGTAAGCTTAACAAAAGTAGCAGAAGCCGCAAAATCAGGGGTAAATAATCTTTCTGAAATCGTTTGGTCTTTAAATCCTAAACACGACAATCTCGAAAAAGTAGTCTCTTATATTCAGGAATACACAGAGAATTTTTTCAAATACAGTAACATTCGTGTTTTGTTCGATATTCAAGAAAACGTTCCTGATGTTACTATTGCATCAGACATTCGCCATGCTTTGTTAATGTGCATTAAAGAAGCCTTAAACAACGCTTTAAAATATTCGGAAGCTACCACAATTTGGCTTCATATTTCAACAGAAAACAATCGCTTACGCATAATTATTCAAGATAATGGTATTGGTTTTACTTTATCTGAAGAGCTCAATAAAGGAAATGGAATTGGTCATATTTTATCAAGAATCCATCGTTTTAATGGAACTGCGCAGATCGAAACAAGTCCAAATAATGGCTGTGAAGTCAAATTTGAACTTTTATTAAGAAGCTAGAATCTTATATATGCTATTAATCTGAGTTCGAGATAAGAATGAAATATAATAAAGGTTAAAAATAATTTCGTCATTCTGGGCTTGACCCAGAATCTTCGCCTGATGAAAAAAGAACTTAATGCTCAACTAAAGGTAAAACGGCCGTTTTTTCTGTTTTTTCTTGTAGATGGCTAAAAAACTATTGTCCCAATTCTTAGCCCGAACTCAGGTTATTATACTGTTTGAACCTACTCCAATAATTCGATTTTGTTGGTTTTTACCCTTTCAAAGCGTGTTAAATCACCAATTATTTTGCTGAAAACTATTTTTCAGAGTAAGCTCATGTTTTAATAGCTCGATTTCAAATTATTTGCGAATTGCATTCAACGCATCTAAAACTTGCTGACCGTGATTTTTCGAATCCACTTTTTCAATAAGCGCTAAAACGGTTCCATCCGTATCGATTACAAATGCAGATCGGGAAGCACCAAGATATTTCTTACCATACATCGATTTTTCAATGATTGAATCTGTAATTTCTGGGAATTTTTGATCAGGATCGGAGGCTAAGACATAAGAAATTGCATGCTTAGCTGCATATTTGAGATGAGATCCACATGTGTCTTTTGATAAAGAAAGTATTCCATAGCCTTTTGCTGAAATCTGCTCTGTAAACTCAACCAAACTTTTGTTTTGATTGTCACAACTACTTGTATTGTTTTTCATGTAAACTGAAATCACAAAGGGTTTTGTAAGGATTTCAGCTAATGAAACGGTTCTTTCGTTGCCATTTTCAACGACTTTTAGAGTAAGTGAGGTATCAATTTTTTGACCAACTTGTATCATAATCGTGTTTCTTGTAATTCTTTTTTAATGGTTTTAGTGCTAAATATCTTTCTTCGAATAATTAAAAAACAATTCTCTTGATGATATAGGCACAAATTACTCAACTTTTTATCCTGAAATGATATAAAGCTTAAAACAAGCTTATCATTACTCTCTATAATTGAATAGAACCGATTTATTTAAGGAAGGTAACAAAGCTACCCACAAGTTTCGATATGGAACCTAAATTCAAAACGCAGTAATCCAGTTGTCAACTAAATGAAATTAATTTTTTTTAAACATTAATCTGCTAAACAGATTGATACAACACGAATTATCAATTTAATTAATATCGGTATTTAAATAAAATATTTTTAACCGATATTAAAATAAAGTTTAATCTGAACTCAGATTTAATAGTTAACGCCAAGGTTTTTGTTAGTCTCCTAATTCCCAAAAACAAACTGCTGCTAATATTAACGAGTGCGTAATTTCTCCGTTTCTGATTTTATCTAAGAATTCATCTCTTGTTATAAGTTTTACCTCAATATCTTCATGCTCATCTAAGTCTTGCTCTGCAATTTTTTTACAGTTTCTAGCAAAAAATAAATGGGTGTGATTATTTGCAATAGCAGGATTAACAGCTGTAACTCCCAACAATTTCCATTCATTCGACTCATATCCAGTCTCTTCTAAAAGTTCACGCTTTGCCGATTCTAGCGGATCTTCGCCTTTATCCATCACTCCACCAGGAATTTCAAGTGTAATTGTATCTAGCCCATGGCGATATTGATAAATAACAATAACTTCACCTTCTTCGCTTTCAGCTATTATATTAATCCAATCTGGCATATTTAGAACAACGAAATTTCCGCTTTTATCATCTAATCTTGCTTCATGTTCAGTTACTGTAAATACCCGCGTTTTTATCAATTCTACCGAATCGGAGGTTTTCCATTTTCTAATAATTCGTGTCATAATAAATTTTTTTGTTGTTTTTACTAAGTTAAAAGATATTCTCAATTTTGATTGAATTTATTTGAACTAAAAATATTTGGCTTTTCCTAAACTGTGATTTCGCAAAATAATCGTAAATGAAATATAATTTAACAAGGTACATACCACTAAATTCTACTTTTAATACTTGGTTCAATTATTGAGTTCACTCCAAAAAATCGATTTTTTCGGTTTACACCCATCCAAATCCAACGAATTCGATGAAGATATTGCTAGAAACCACTTTTTGGAGTACGCTCATTATTCAAAACTTAAAAAGTGCTATCAAGTTCAATTAAATTGAAGATTCGTGAAGGTGCTTTTTAGATGAAAAAATAATTTCATAACAATGTCCTGCAACTTACTTAGTTTTTGCGTGTTCTAGACCATCATTACCTAATTAAAATTATACTCTATTGGATACCATATATTTAACCGAACAATTTAACGTATCGGCTGATGCTGTATATAAAGATTGGCTTGATAGTGATTCTCATACAGACATGACCGGCGGTGAAGCCGAATGCTCCGACCAAATTGGCGAAACCTATTCAACTTGGATGAATACATCACTGGAAAAAACATTTCACTAACCCCTTATTCTGAAATCATTCAGTCTTGGAGAACAAGTGAATTTGCAGATTCAGACCCAGATTCCAAACTGACAATTCTTTTAAAAAACACTGATTCAGGTTGTGAATTAACACTAATTCACGAAATGATCCCTGAGGGTCAGTCAGATTACAAAAAAGGCTAGATTGAACACTATTTTGCACCAATGAAAGAGTTTTTTAATGACTTTTCGATTTAATTTTCTGAAATAATTGCTTGTCTTTCATAAGCGAGCCTACCAAAAAACAATAAAAAGAGCAATCATAAGTATTGCTTTTTCTTTTCATATCAATCAAAAATTTGTTCTAACTCCAAAAAGTACCTATCAGAAAAATAATCGTCAAATTAACGCGATTTAATGCGCTCTCAATAATCGACTTTAGTGTTTGACTCCTAATTTAATTTTTTGACTTCAACCATAGGAGATTCGAAAAAAACCCTTTTTCTTTTCAACTGAACATCATTTACATTTATAATTACTTTCCCAACCTTTATCTCCATTTTTGTATCTTGCAACGAAATTAATCTTTTAATTTCTTGGCTATGCAAACAACATTTTCGATTCAGCCCGATCCTAATTATTCCGATGATTATTTATCCCGTTTAGTTTCCCACGCCTGTGATGTAATGGAGGAGATGTATCAAAAGGGTTATTATCCTAAAATGACCATTAAACGTGTTTGGTCCGAACACAATCCAATTATTGAAGGCGAATTTGCAAAACCAAAATCGTATCGTTGGTATCTTACTAGAGAAATTTTCAAATTAGTAAAACGTGGAGCCGAAATAATAGTAAGTTCTGAACGTAAAGCTGTTGCACTTAACAATCCCATTTTACTTGATTATTTGGATGAAAACGATTGGGATATCACTCAAAAAAAATTATTTCTTTTCAAACCAGAACGTATCGATTTGTCTTTAAATCGTTTAGAGCATTATACAGGAACTAATGCCGAAGACTTTCAAAGAAATATTTTATATACCAATTATGATATGCACGTAGAGGTTTTTCAAGAGAAATACCCAGATTGCATAACACCTACTCGTAAGGGGGTTCAAATGCCAGCCTACCATCACAAGCTTCCAAATAATGAAGGCCTAACTTTAATCAACATTGGTGTTGGTCCGTCAAACGCAAAAACGTGTAGCGATCACATTGCAGTGCTTCGTCCAGATTTAATGATAATGGTTGGTCATTGTGGCGGGCTTAGAAATCACCAAGAAATTGGGGATTTTGTTCTTGCATCGGGTTATATGCGAGCTGATGGTGTTTTAGATGATTTACTACCTCTTCATGTTCCAATTGCGCCTACTTTTTTACTGAATTTGCATTTACAACAAGCTTTACGAGAATACCAACTTAATTATCGCATTGGTTCAGTTTACACAACTATGAACAGAAATTGGGAATTTTCAAAAAAAAGTACCGTAAGTGATATTCACCTAAGTCGTTCTATTGCAATTGATATGGAATCTGCAACTTTAGCAACAAACGGGTTTCGTTATAGAGTTCCACATGCAACACTTTTATGTGTTAGTGATAAACCCCTACATGGAAAACCAAAACTAAGTGGACCTGCTCAAAACTTTTACGAAAACTCAAAAAAGCTCCATTTAGATGTTGTGATTCGTGCTATTGAATTAGCAAAAGAAGTCTATCCTGGTGGTTTACCAAACTCAGATATTCGAGCTTTAAACGAACCTCTTATGGGTGGGCTCGGTGACTAGTTTTAAACTAGCAACTTTGGAAGATATTATTCCCATAAGACATCAAGTTTTAAGAAAAGGCCGCCCCATAGAGACGGCTTCTTTCATTGAAGACCAATTGGAAAGCACTTTACATTTTGGAATCTATACTGAGCAAAACAAGATTATTTGTTGTCTCACTATTACTCCAAATATTTACAAAGGAATCGAAGCTTGGCAATTACGAGGAATGGCAACGCATCATGATGCTCAAGGAAAAGGTATTGGTTCTCAATTAGTTAAGCAAAGCATTGAATTTGTTCAACATAAAGAAAATAAAGCCCTAATGTGGTGTAATGCAAGAGAATCTGCTGTTCGGTTTTATGAAAAATTAGGTTGGGTAATCGATTCCAAACGATTTGATATTGAGCCTATTGGTCCCCATTTTAAAATGAAAGTTGATTTAATCTAAATCTGCTTTTTGTAGCCTTATTAACTATTACCTCTAGTTCAGTTTAAATAAAATCATAAAAATTACCATTATATTTCTTTCTACGGCAAAAGATATTGATTACAATATGTGTATAAACTTGAGTTCAAAAAAAGAAATAACTATGAAAATGTACTTATTTGAATGGGTTCTGCACCAGGTAATGCTATCTTTGCAGAATCAGGTGCTAAATTCGCTTTGTGAACACTATTTTATCTAAACCAATTTTTGTCTTAAAATTCTACTCGTTCGTAAATTAAAATCTTTGGAAATCTGATTCATTTATACCAAATAGTAAGTCATTTCATAAGCTTCCGCAATCAGTTCTCATCAACATATTGTGCTATTTTGAACAATTTAGAAGAGTAAAAATCCCAGAAAACGACTTTTAGGCATGGATTCCTTTCATGTATTTTCATTTTTTACCACTTATTTAAAATAAATTGAATCAATAAAAACTATATCTTACATAGATTATTGTGAATTATTCCGAAAATTTTCATCTTTTTTTTTAAAAACTCTGTAAGATTTTAGCTCCTCATGCGTCTCTCTTTTGAAACAACAAACAGATTTTTGAAAACGCATGAAATATCTAAACTCAACTTTAACAAATAGTGTACCCACATTAAGACTCAAAGAACTTCCAACCGATGAGCAACCTAGAGAAAAATTACAACGATTTGGCCCAGAGGCATTAACTGATGCTGAATTATTGGCAATAATTCTACGCACAGGAACTAAAAAATTAAATGTTCTTGATTTATCAAAAAAACTACTTGCCGACTCATTAGGTTTACCGCTTCTATTTCGAAAAAAATGGCGTGAATTGGCAAATTATCCAGGAATTGGCCCTGTAAAAGCGATTACTTTAGAAGCCGTTTTTGAGCTTTCAAGACGCTCTCATACTATGTCGATTAACAATCGTATGCAATTTAGTGAATCCAAATCTGTTGCTGATTATTTTAGACCCCTTTTACGTGATGAAGATCACGAAAACTTTTATGTTGTTGGCTGTGATAATCAATTGAAAATGTTATTTCACAAAAAGTTAGCTAAAGGACAAAAAAATTCCGTTTCTGTTGATTTAACAACATTAGTGAAGGAGTTAATCTTGGGAAATGCTTCAAATGCGTTCATTCTACACAATCATCCAAGTGGCGCAAGTACTGCTTCAGAACCAGATAAAGTATTAACCAGAAGAGTTCGGCAAGCCTGTGATTTAGTTGGAATCAAACTTCTCGATCACATAATAATTTTCGGGAATGATTATCGAAGTATGGCGGATAATGGCGAACTATAAAACAAAATCTTTTATCTTTTTTGATTCAACTACTTAGTTTTCGGACTCCAGTTATAGAATAGTTTATCCCATATTTTATGAATTGCTTTTTTGCGATAACTCCTAAATAGCTTATAAATAAGACTTCCGTTGATATTTATTGGCTCAAATGAACACATAAATCCAATAGATTGAACTAAATTATTGTAGAATCCATTTCAAAAAGTTGTTGGTAACTCAAATTCGGACTTTGACCTTTTGTAAAGTGAATTATTTTGTTAACGGTTTTATGTAGCAAAATTAATGAGAACAAGAGCTTATTCGCATCATTTTGAGCTTAATTCATAGATGTGATTTGGTCATGTTGGGCTTCGACCCAGCATCTGAGCCTAAGAACCAATCTATTCAAAATAAAGTGATTGTTGCGTAAAAAGATATTGGATAGAGATAGCACTTCGTGGTTCATCGAATCGTGGCAGGGTACGTAATGACCTTTTTTTTTGAAAAACCAATGCTTTTTTATAGAAACAAAGTCCTAATTTGAGTTCGTTAAAAATATTCGTTGAGAGTTCAAAATTTGAAGGAATGAAAATCGAAAAAAATTATTTTCAAGAATGGGATCATCCTGAATACACAATCGTTGATGCCCTGAACTAAATTTGATCTATCTGAGTTTTTTTTACTTGTGTATTTTGACATGCAAAAAACACGCATCTTAAAGAAATTGTATCCTTTTTTTAAACGAAAAACGAGTTCTAGGCTCTTTTACTCTACAATAATTTTGATGAGTTTACCCAGAATAAGTACGTTCATACAATTTTAGGGTTCAACCTTCTCATTTTTTCCTTGAATGATTCTAATAAATTTAAAAAATAAACTCCTAGATTAATAAGCCTTTGATTTTGTACTTTTAGTCTGATTATCAAAATCATTAATCGGCTATTTTTCAATTCATTATATTTGAAATTGAATTCAACTTTTCTAAAACGACTCACCATTCATTATCTCAACCGTAATTCATGAAATCGTATATAAAATCATTGATAGACAAGGCATTAGGCACATTTACAGAACTCACAGAATACCCAGAATATATCATCGAGCAACCCAAAGATGCCAGTCACGGTGACTTATCTACCAATGTGGCGATGTTGTTATCTCGAATGCTTAAAAAAAATCCAAGGCAAATAGCACAAGATTTTTGTACACGATTTGAAATCAATGCCGATTACATCTCCAAGGTTGAAATTGCAGGACCAGGTTTTATTAATTTCAAATTAACAAACGCTTGGGTTCAAGATCAACTTTCAAAAATCACTTCTCAAGGTTCAACTTTTGGTAAAACCAAAACATTTGATGGAAAAAAAGTATTAGTTGAATTCGTAAGTGCAAATCCAACTGGACCTTTAACGGTAGGTCATGGTAGAAATGCAGTTTTAGGTGATACAATTTCACGTTTGTATGAATGGAATGGAGCTCAGGTTACAAGAGAGTATTATTTCAATAATGCGGGTCGCCAAATGCGTGTTTTGGGAGAAAGTGTTAAAGGCAGATATGGTCAATTAATTGGAAAAGATGCAACCATTCCAGATGGTGGATATGAAGGCGAATACATAATTAACATTGCTCGAGAAGTAAACAATGATCACGCAGATTCCGTTTGGGAAAATGATTATGTGATTTTTAAAGATTACGCTGAAAAAATTATTTTCAAAGATATTCAAGGAACCATGAATCGCCTCAACATTTTCATGGATACGTTTTTTAACGAGAATTCATTATATGAAAATGGGTCTATTGATTCGACCTTAGAAAGACTTCGTGAAAAAGGTTTAGTGTATGATACGGATGGCGCTGTTTGGTTCAAAACTACAAATTTTGGTAAAGAAAAAGACACTGTTTTAGTAAAAAGCACCGGTGAACCAACTTATCGTTTGCCCGATATTGCTTATCACGTAAAAAAATTAGAACGTGGTTTCGATATTTGTGTGGATGTTTTTGGCGCCGATCACATTGCAACCTATCCCGATGTACTTTCAGGTGTTGAATCGTTAGGCTTCGATTCCAAACAAATTGATGTGTTAGTTTATCAATTCGTAACGATTGTGAAAGATGGAAAACCTTTCAAAATGAGTACTCGAAAAGCAAATTTTGTTACGCTCGATGAACTTATGGACGAAGTTGGCGAAGATGTAACTCGTTTCTTCTTTTTAATGAGAGCCCCAGGAACTCACCTCGAATTTGATATTGATGCGGCAAAAGAAGCATCGGAAAAAAATCCTGTCTTTTATTTGCAATATGCTCACGCTAGAATCCAAAGTATTTTAAGAAAAGTTGCAGAATCTGAAGAACTAGAAGGAACAGCTAATTTAAGATTGCTAGAACACGATTCAGAAATCAACTTAATTAAAGAATTACTGAATTTCCCCGACATTATTACATTAACCTGTAAAACCAAAGAGCCTCAAAAATTAATCACTTATTTGGAAGCTGTTGCAGCACAATTCACCCGCTTTTATCATGATTGTAGAGTAATCGGAGTCGAAAAAGATTTAGCTGCTTCAAGAAAAGAATTACTTGAAGCAACAGCTCAAGTAATGAAGAACGGCTTAGGAGTTTTAGGAATTTCCGCTCCGGAACAAATGTAACGCGACCAATGGCAAAGTTTTAAACTTTGCCATTGGTAACTTTGTCAAAGTCAGAAACTTTGACAAAGTTACTTATTCGAAAAATGGTTTAAAATTCTCCACAAAAATGGGTAGAAGATATTGAGTGGTTACAATACATAAAGTTAATAAAAGAGAATAAGACAAATAGAAGTGCTTTTGTTTTGCAGTAAAATAACTCACTAAAGAACCTATCAAAATGAGACTGAAAATAGGGATTAAGCCGATTCCAATACTAGGATAATTTATTATTGTATATGTTCCAAAAACTAAAAGTGGAGTGGCTAAATGTATCGCTAAAAGTTGCTTTTTATCAATTTTGCCTTGCCTTATAAAATACCACAAGGAAAAATAGTTTAAGGAAAATACTTTTGTAATAATCCAAATTGGATATGAACTACTAAAAGGAAATGCAAAAGGAAGTGATAAAAAGAAGATAAAAACAGAAGTTGCGATAAATAAAATGTACTTCATAACCATTGAGTTTTGTTTTAATTGCAAACCAAATCAGAAGCAAAACCATTCTTTGTTTCCGATTCCGGAATTTAAGTAATTGTTTTTTTTTAAACAAGTAATTTTATGCAGAAACAAGTTTTGCAAAACAAACAATTCCACGAACTATTTGCCGCGAAACTTTAAATCCAGCCTGTTCAAATAACTCATTCGATTCTTCTTTAGTCCAGAATTTTATTCCGCCTAATTTGATTGGCTCTTGCAAAAGTTTACCATACCAAGAATCTGCCTTCAATAAGTACATCATAAAAACTTCGCCATCGGCTTTTATTACACGTCTGAATTCGTGAAGAACTTTTGTCGGATTATATAATTCATTTAGCGTTCCTCCGCAAACAATGCCATCAAATGAATCAGTAAAAAATGGCAATTGAGATGCATCTGCTCTAAATAAATAAGGCTGAATAGAATCAGCAATAGAACGACGTCTAGCCTCTTGTAACATTTCCATGGAAAAATCTAAAGCTACAACTTGAGCTTGTTCTTGATGTTTCAATAAAGCTCTTGAATACAAAGCGGTTGAACAACCAGCATCTAAATATACGCCACCAGCTTTTGGCATTATCCATTCTATAAGTAAACGTTGTTCTTCTACAATCGGGAAATCTTCCCCAGACATCAAACTCAAGGCTTTCGTTCTCCACAAGTCTTCATACATCGTTGCAGTTAGTTTCCAATGATTTGTAAGTTGAGCCATTGATGACTCAATAGGTGTATCTTCTAACAAATCTAATATATTTTGAGAGATTTTAAACTCATCACCAGTTTTTGAACAAACCGTTCCATTAAAAGCTTTTTGTAAATTCGCCATTGCTTTTGGAACTTCAATAGATTCCCGATCATTTTTTGGAGAACGAATTTGTATCATTTTTGCACTATTATAAAATTCTGAATTTAAGTTTTTTCAATCTGATAAAAAGTAACAAATTAATGCTTATCGAAACCGTCTCTTTTGCTTTTTTAGCTCTTTTATCAGATTACAAATTAATGCTTACGCAAGATAGTTAAAAATGTATGGTGATCTTTAAAACAAAAAATGCCTCTCTAATAGGCACATTGAACTTAAACTCTATAATAGTATTGATTTATAGTATTTAATCTTTAAACAGTACCGTTACTGATGTTCCCTTTTCCACGCCCAACATTTGTTGTGCATTACCTTTATTTATGGCGACTTCTAACATATCTGAGCTACCAAAATAGGCAAGAGCTTCACTTTCGGGAACGTTAGCAAATGAAGAGGAGATCCCTGTTATTATTGTATTTCCAGCATACACTTTACTAGTTCGACCAGATGAAGCTGAACTTACCAGTGATTTAGAAATATTGGTTATCAAGTTTCCAAACCTATCAATATGTACAACCCAACCGTTTAAACTATCATGATCATCAGTTGGTATTGCCCATCTATAATTCATCATTGAATCTATTTTTTTTCCAATCCCATTTAAAGCAACTCCACTTGCTAAATGAGCGGCAATTGGAGCAAAAATGTCTCTAGCATGAAAGGTATTTGAACTTACGTTACCCCAAAACTCTTCATTACTTAGTTCATAAATCTCAGCTTCTTCTTGATCTGCGATTAAAGAAAATGCTCCATTGTCTGGACCAACAAACAATTGATTTTTGATCTTTACAGCTAAAGATTTCCGCTTTGTACCAGTTGTTGGGTCAACAACAACAAGATGTACGGTTCCTTTAGGAAAATAAAATGCGGCATTTTTAACAACCCAAGCGCATGCCATTATATCTTGAGGTGGAATATTATGTGAAATATCAACAAATTGAATCGCCGGGTTAATGCCTAACATAACAGCTTTGAGAACGGCGACATAATGATCACTTGTTCCCAAATCTGTTGTTAAGGTCACCAATGGCGAAAT